>Ga0209720_1000654_pt1 | contig 34331 bp, 28 predicted proteins | sample AD_JPNMR3_MetaG_FD_184426 | JGI IMG/M metagenome (GOLD analysis project Ga0209720, IMG submission 184426) | Active sludge microbial communities of municipal wastewater-treating anaerobic digesters from Japan - AD_JPNMR3_MetaG (SPAdes) (version 2) | ecosystem: Engineered > Bioreactor > Anaerobic... | reverse complement strand
GTTGAATACCCGCTGAAGTGAGTGGACTTTTCAGCAACCGGCGGATTTCTGCCGATTGATGAAAAAAATGAGATAGTGTAAAGTAACTTATGAAAAAATGACATTTAGCAATTTTGGACTGAAATGAAGGGTGGTCTGATTATGAAAAGAAAAGCTGCACTGCTACTATCACTGGTCTTACTGCTGACGATGGTATTTCCTCTTAAAGCCTTTGCCGCGGAAATGGACAAAGGGCTTGAAAATGCCATCAGGACAGCAAAAGCAAAGTTCGCCATACCGGATGACTACAAGTTTTCATCGAGCATATACACCTCACAGTCGAAAACAGTATATGAACTTAGCTGGCGCAGCCAGGATACCGTCGACTCGACAAACATAAACGTATCCGTGGACGATGAGGGCAATATCCTATACTATTACAAGTATTCGCAGAGCGACTACAAGCAAGGCAAGAGGCTGCCTGAACTGAGCAGGGAGGATGCCAGGGAAAAGGCGGGCCAGTACATAGAGCATATCGCCCCGGGCCTGCTCAGCGAGCTGAAGTACCAGGAAAAGTATTCTGATACTGTAATGGATATAAATTACTACCTGAGTTATTACAGGGTCGTGAACGGGGTCCCGTATTACAATGACACTGTAAACGTAAGCATTAACAGGGATACGGGCGAACTGAAGAGCTATTCGCGGAACTGGACCGAGGACGTGGAGTTCCCTTCGCGCGAAGGCGTGATATCGCCTGAAGAGGCACAGAAGGCCTACAGAGAGAACATGGGACTCAGGCTGATCTATAGCTGCACCACAGAGGATGATACGCTCAGGGCGATCCCGCTGTATACCACCGTTTATGATAACTATGCTTTCGTAATCGATGCCTATACAGGCAAAAAACAGCGCCTCGTATACGATTCGTATGCGGGACCGCAATATCTTGCTGCAGATACGAGCGCACAAAAAACAGCGATACGGATGGCGGCCGAAGAAAGCGTCAGGCTGACTCCTGAAGAAGTGGAGGCCATAGAGGAAGCGTCCGGACTAATCAGCCTGGATGAAGCTGAAAAACTGGCCCGCAGCACGGAATTCCTCGGCATTACTGACGCCCATAAATTGGACGGTTACTATCTGAACTCCGGCTGGCCTGACAACAAAAAGTATGTTTGGTCATTGCAGTTCAGAAAGACTGCGGAGGATGGCAGTACGACCGACTATATCAGCGTTGCCATAAACGCGAAATCGAAGGAAATAACGAGCTTCTATTCCTACAGCGATACTAAGGTCGACGGGAAGCAGCCCATAAAGGATATTGCCGGAGCCAGGGCAGAAGCGGATGCTTTCCTTAAGAAATATTATCCCGGGTATTTTGAACAACTGGAGTATAACAAAATAAACGAGGAATATCTCAATGACATAAATAGGAAGGAGAGCAACTACACTATCTCGTATACGCGTATTGTGGACGGTGTCCCTTTCCCGGACAACGGCGTTGCCATCAGCTATGACAATCTGAACGGGAAGATAAGCAGCTTTGATCTTACCTGGTACGACATGGAATTCCCGTCGGTCAAAAACGTGATCGGCCTGGACGATGCATACAACATCCTGTTTGATAAAATAGGCATTGGACTTGAATACAGGTACCGTTCGAACGTTATGATGCCGTATGCCGCCGAAGGAAAGCAGGAAAACGCCAGGGCGGCCCTGGTATATGCACTTTCGCCTGGTAAGCCGCTGTATATAGATGCGGAAAACGGCAGGATAGTGTACGGGGACGGGAGCAAATATGAAGAGCCGAAGAAGGTCAGCTATACTGACATCAAAGGCCATTTTGCAGAGAAGCAGATAAACGTGCTTGCAGATTTCGGGATCTACCTCGACGGTACTGAGTTCAGGCCTAATGATGTGATCGTGCAGAAGGATTTCCTGATGCTGCTGGCAAAGACATTAAGCTACTATGGGCCGGTCATAACGGAAAAGAGCACACAGAAAGAGATCGATGAGCTTTATGCTTATCTCATGAGGGAAGACATAATCAGGGAAACGGAAAAAGCGCCGAACAGCGCTGTGACCAGGGAAGAAGCAGTCAAATATATAATAAGGGCTCTGAAATATGACAAAGTAGCCGATATCAAGGGCATATTCAGCGTAAGCTTCAAGGACAGCGGCAGCATCAGCGAGGACCTGTACGGTTACGTGGCGATAGCCTCAGGCCTTGGGATCGTAAAAGGCGACGGCGTCAACTTCAGTCCGAAGAAAAACACCACCAGGGCGGAAGCTGCAGTCATGATCTATAATTATCTCCGCCTGTAAGACGCACGCACTGCCTGTAAAACACGCGGTAAATACCGGCAGGCCATGGGAACCTGAAACGGATGAAAAATAAGTATGAAAAGAGGGGGCGTTGGACCGGCTTACCGGACAGCGCCCCTTACTTCATCTCCTGCTGGAGACCACATAGTGGCCCCTGGTCCTGATCCCGCCTATTCCTTTTAAGCCGGACTGCGTAAGCTTTGCGATCTTTTCGGGAGTGACGAAGACGCGCGAATCTGTCAGCGCCACCCTGTCACCGACTTTTGCAGGATCCAGCGCATGTATCAGTATCCTGCCCGGTGAACTGGCGAAATTCGCACCGGCTTCCATGATACCTTCAAAGTAGGACTGGCATGCTCCTGCGAAAATGCACAGTTTGTCAAGGCTGGGTTCATATTTTCTTGCTTCCTGTACTGACCGGATGAAGTAGCGCGAACTTCTGTACCCATCCGGGGAGTTTACACTGAAAGTACCTTTTTTGAGACCGTCATGTCCTGTAACGATCAGCACATCGGCTCCTGTACTTTTAAGCAGTGTCCTTATGCTGCCGGGCTGTTCGCTTTCCGGGAGCACATGGCCATAAGCCTTTATTCTTGCATCCCGGTAGTAATTCATACACATCTCGAGGAAATCCGGACTCGAATCGATATGGAGGATCGTGCCGGGCCTTCCTTTCGGGCGGAAGGATGTTTTCGTATTGCTGTTAGCGCCGCGGGTGTTGAAAATGTGGTGGATACCGTCCTGCGAAAGCCTGCTTTGGAGCTCTTTCTGCACTTCGACCTGGTCCCTGCGCATCAGGTCATACTCGTCGGAATCAGCCATGATCCTGTAGACCAGGCCTCTCAGCACATATACTTTTCTGCCGTTTCTGCCTATCGCTATATCTGAAATCCTGAAGTCTATATCGCCGCCGTATGATTTTCTTGTAACGTAATCTCCGATCCTGAACGTATCCATATGACCACCCTTCAATTTACATAAGTCAATACTACATAATATGAAGGGAGGGATACGTTGGTAACTTCTGCGGCCAAAATAATATACCCGGGCATTAAAACCGGTTCGTGCATAAAAACGGGAGGTTCTTTGAACCTCCCGTCAAGCTGCCTTTATACTATTACTGACGGACAGCCGCCATTATTTTTTCCGCCACCTGTTCCGGGGTGAGCGAAGTCGTATCTATGATCAGGTCGTAGTTGTCCGGGTTGGAACAGTCAACGCCGTATTTCGTGATATATCTCTGGTTTTCGCTTTTTTTCCTTGCCATGAGGCATTCCCTGGCGTCCTCGATGCATGCGTATGTCTCGACCCTGCCCCTCTGGTCGTTCATGATCCTTCGCGCGGCTTCGTCAAGATCGACTGTAAGGTATACTTTGAATGAATCCGGCACGAAGTGCCATGCCATTCTTGAGTCCAGCACCATGTCCTTGTCGAGCCTGCCGATTTTCGTCAGTTCGGTGTCGATCTCTTCATCTATTTCAGGATGTGTCTCCATGTACTTGTTGAAAGACAGCACATCCATGTTGTATTTTTGCGCGAGGGAGCGCTGGATCTGCCCGGTCGAATAGACGTCGAGGCCGTACTTTTCCTTAAGATACCGGCAGACTGTGGACTTGCCGCTTCCCAGGTCCCCTGATATCGCGATCTTTATTGCCTTGCCGTTTTCACCCATAACTGACATCTTCCTTTACAGCAAATTCTGATATAGCATATTATGAAAATGCTCATAACACAGCGTTGTTTTATAACGCATCATTCATTCATAGAAAGTTTTTCTGCCTCTGTGCGTTTCAATGAGGCGTAACATTTATTTTTGCCTCGTTATGCGCAACACAGCACATCGAATGCTATCCGTTAAAAGAGATTATACCAGCAAAACTTCTTTTTTTCTACAAGACGGCCGAAATTTTGATATTTCACCGTATGATGCTTCACTGCAATAAACCGGCTGCTGAAATGCCGACTACTAAAACACATAACATGCCGGCCTCTGCAAAACAACCTGGACTGACGGCATCGAAAAGCTGCCGGTTTGCTTTCTATCTTATCAGCTTGAACGCCCTGTAGAATACCGGCTGGAGCGGCACTTCAAAAATGCTTTCGCCATCTTTTTCCTGTATCGGCTCTGCCTCAAAGCCGTTGCGTATATCCCTGAGCTTCCTGACGCCGGCTGCGTGCAGCCTGACCCGGGTATTTTTGTACATGAACGATTCGATAATGAGAGTATCATTGTCATACAGGAACAACCCGCATTTCCCGTCGCCTTCCATATAGATGCCGAGGCTGCTCATGAGGTACTGTCGGATGACAGTTATGACCTCCCTGGGATACTTATAGATGTCCGCATAGTCGTCAGGGGTAGTGAGAACATAGATTGTCCCGTTGGCGTACCTGCTCCTCAGCAGCACAGGGAAGTTGTTGTCGTTTTTGCATATCGCTATCAGGCAATCGGCCGAGTTGGTCATGTATTTTACGACGGGAAGCAGCACCTCATCCCTGCCATAACATTCGCCTTTGAATACAGAGCCAAAACCGCCTATTAAGTAATCTTTCGCATACACCCTTCCGCCGGTGACACGGGCGCATGTAAACGCCTCGATGCCTTTCCCCTGCATCGCTTCGAGGAATCCGGATGTGATACAGATATCGCCGCCCCTGAACAGGTGGTCCTTCATCCTGTCCAGGACATTTTCATCCTTTGCGCTGTTGGCAGTGAGCAGTATGAGTTTGTCGGTCTGCGGGAAGCCTGGCATTGGTTCGAATGCGATCCCTGCTGTGCCAAGATAGTCATACAAATGCTCCTCGCCGTGGGCGTGGTGAGGCTCGTACACGGGCAGTCCGACGGGTTCGCCCATCTCGCCGATGATCTGGTCGAGTTTTTCAAGTTCGAAACCAAGAGGCGGGATATAAATACTGTCGACTGTCCACGTGTAGCAGAACAGCATCAGTTCACGGCCTTTCGCAAACAGGGTCAGATGCGCCTGTTCCAGGTAATAGGCGAGATTGTGGATGCCCTGGTGCGGATCTATCCAGCCTCCGCCGTTCTTGCCGGGCCTGATGTTTTCCATCCACCTCATCAGGGAGTAACTGCCATAGCGGGGCAGATGCTGCGGCGAATGGTCCGTATCCCTTGTCTCGGTGCCGGTATATATCCCGTCGTACATCATCGGCTGCGTTTCCGTGTTGTAGCCTGTCTCCTGGTATGCTTCATACCAGTTGGGGTACTTAATAATAACATTGCAGTTCGGGTTGACTTTTTTCGCGGGCTTTATGACGAGGTTCTCGGAGACTTCCGTCATCAGGTCGAGCCTGAATTGCTCCCAACTCCTGTCGCCTTTTGCTTTTATGCAGGATTCGCAGGTGCAGTTGGTGAAGAAGAAATCATCAAGTATAAATTCATCAAAAATCGATGCGGTGAATTCCGAGACTTCCTTCATCTTCCTCCTCACGGCTTCGTCCGTGAAGCACATCGTTGACCAGGTAGTCATGGTCCCTTTTTCCGGCCTGGGCTGTAAAGCTGCGTTTTTTCCTGTTACTGTCCCGCCGCACCCGAATATTCCTGTTTCATCGATGAGAGGCTTGTTTTTGAAGCTTCTGAAAAGCGTCGTTGTGATGCCTCCCGCCACTTTTATGCCTTTATTCTCGAAAAACCGTTTTACGGTCCTGAGCAGTTCCTCCGGGGTATCCATGTCATCCCTGTGGGTTTCCAGGTAAACTTTTGAGATTTTCAGGTGTTTCTCCAGAAAGCTGAACTCCTTCTCAAATTCTTCAATGCCCGTGATGCTTGCAAGGCACCTGGTTGTGAAATAGATCGCTACTCCGAAATTTCTGTAACCGACCATATGCATGACCTCCAAAATAACATAATCGATTGCCTGAACGGCTTTATTGCGCCGGTATTGATGCTTGCCGGCCAATAGCCCCGGACGGTGATCAGGTGTGATTTGGCCGCCGCTAATAAAAAATTAACAGTTGTCAATAATATTATAACCCAGCTTTCGCCTGTTGGATTGTCAGCAATTGCCCTGGTGTTCTCAAAAATTGCAGTAATTCGATAGGAATTGTTATTGCCGTTGGCTTTGTGGTAAGTATGACGTAAAAGTCTCTTTTTGAAAGGGTGAATGGATTGAGGTACCTTGATATTAAAATACCCGGATCCGTCGATACATGCAAGGATATGCTGCGGGTCTCGAAAATCGCTCTCGGTACGGACCATTTCGGGACAACTGTAAGTGAGGAGGATGCTTTCCGACTGATGGACATATTTCAAGACGCGGGAGGCAACTGCATTGATACAGCAAGGGTCTATGGATCCTGGATACCCGGCGGGGATGGAGCCAGCGAGAAGACTGTCGGGAAATGGATGAAATCGAGGAAGAACAGGAACAGCATCGTACTGTCTACAAAAGGCGGCCATCCGGACCTCGACAATATGAGCAAAGGGAGGCTTTCAAAAAAGGAACTTGAGAGCGATCTCGACGAGAGCCTTAAGGCCCTCGGAACCGATCATATCGATATATACTGGCTGCACAGGGACGATGTATCGCGCCCGGTTGAAGACATTATGGAAACGCTTAATGCTTTCATATCCAAAGGGAAAATACGTGCCATAGGCTGTTCAAACTGGAAGGCGGGAAGGATCGAAGAAGCGAACCGCGCCGCTGCCGTGGGCGGGACCAGTGCGTTCTGCGCAAGCCAGATCCAATGGAGCCTTGCAGCGACAACGCCTGAACTCCTGGGAGATCCTACACTTGTCTGCATGGACGGTTTCGAATACGCATGGTACCTGGATAATGGTTTCCCTGTGTTTGCTTACTCGTCGCAGGCAAAGGGATTTTTCTCCAAGGCGGCCGTGATGGGTGCGGAGAGCCTGAGCGGCAAAGCATCGGCAAGATTCGCCCTGCCGGAGAATTTTGAAAGGCTGGATCGTGTGACTGAATATGCAAATCGGAGCGGACTGACGCCGACAGCCGTTGCCCTGGCGTATATCACCTGCAACAAGGTGCCTGCGGTCGCCATCGTGGGGTGCAAAAAGGAAGAGCACCTGCTCGATTCATTGTCGGCAGCGGATGTTGAAATCCCTGCTGCTGATGCCGACTGGCTATATAAAGGGTGAAAAACAGGGTTATTGGTGGAACGGGGAGGGCAAACCCCGGTCAGCCAGGATTCAGCCCTGTGAAATGATTTCATCGACAACAGCGGGGACTTCGTCAAGCTTCACGATTTTCTTCATTTTTTTATCCCTTGTCGAGATCTCCGCTTCGCCGTTTTCAACATTGCGTGCGCTTACGATAACCCTGACAGGCACGCCAAGCAGGTCTGCGTCGGCAAACATGATGCCTGCCGTAACGTTGCGGTCATCGAGCAGCACTTCATACCTGCGCCCAAGTTCTTCATACAATTTGTAACCGGCATTGCGTACGTCCTCATTGGAGCTGTTCAGCATGCATATGTGTATCTGCCAGGGAGCCACAGCCATCGGCCAGATTGGGCCATAATCGTCATGGCTGGCTTCTATGATGCTTGCGAGCAGCCTTCCGACACCTATGCCGTAACAGCCCATAATTGGATACTTTTGTTTCCCGTCGGAATCTGTAAAGGTCATGTTCATGCTTTCGGTATACCTGGTACCTAGCTGGAAGATATTGCCCACTTCGATGCCCCGTTTCAGCGTCAGTCTGCCGCCGCATTTCACACAGGCATCACCTTCCCTGGCTTTGGCAACATCGACGAACCTGGCGGGCCTGACATCCCTTGGTATGCTGATCCCCTTTATATGATGGTCCGGCTTGTTGGCTCCTCCGATAAGATATGTCTCGTTTTCAAGCGAAGCATCGTACAGAATATCGGCTTTTGCACTGTCAAGACCAATGGCGCCGATATAACCGAAACAGAGGTCTGCGTCTTCGTGATCCGTGAGCGGGAATACTTCCGCGCCTACTATGTTCCTCAGCTTGGCCTCGTTGACCTGCAGATCGCCGCGTATGAATACGACCAGCGGTTTTCTTCTGCCTTGCACTGCAAACACTGCAGCCTTCATCAGCCTTTCCGGAGTCGTGTCCAGGAATGCGGCCAGCGAATCGATATCTTCTATGCCGGGCGTATATACTCCCTCGAGAGGCTGTTCCTCCGCCGGCGTATGACTGATACGGGATACGGCCACTTCTGAATTGGCTTTGTAATCGCAATTTTCACAAACGACTATGGTATCTTCCCCTGCTTCAGTAAGGAGCATGAACTCGTGGGAGATCTTCCCTCCCATCATGCCGCTGTCCGAGCTTACCGCCACCACCTGGGGAAGGCCGACACGCCTGAAGATCCTGTGGTAAGCTTCCAGGACCACCTGGTAGTAGCGTTCCAGGTCTTCCTGCGAGGTGTGGAACGAGTACGCGTCTTTCATCGTGAACTCGCGTACCCTTATCAGGCCGCCCCTGGATCTCGGCTCGTCCCTGAATTTCGTCTGTATCTGGTATATCATGAAGGGATATTTCGTCCAGGATCTTGCCTCGGTCCTTGCAAGGTGGACCGCCGCCTCTTCATGGGTCATGCCCAGCAGCATGCCGTGGCCTGTCCTGTCCTTGAACCTGACAAGCTCGCTCCCGACGCAGTCATAGCGGCCTGACTCCTTCCAGAGTTCATAGGGGAGCACGACCGGGAACAGGACTTCCTGCCCGCCTATATTGTCCATTTCCTCGCGGATGATCGCTTCAATTTTAGCGGCTATCCTCTTCGCAGGCAAAAGCATCGAGTAGATGCCGTTGGACACCTGCCTTACATACCCGCCGCGCAGCAGGAAAATATGGCTCGCCAGCGTGGCATCAGCCGGTTTCTCCCTGAACCTTTCGCCGAGAAGTTTGCTTAACAGCATGCTTATCAGATCCTTCCCCCGTGATACTTAAATTTGTATAAGTTTAGCAAACAGCGGGCATTATTGTCAAGGAATGCAGGTTTCAGGTATGGTATGATTATGCGGGTCTGCCGAAAATGACTTTTACAAAAGCCGCCCGGATGTGATCAGCCCCTCGAAAAAAGCTGTCGCAGGAGCGAAAATGATTCCGGATTTTCTTGTGATTACCATAATTATCTTGATATAATATAATAGGGTGGTCATATGGCAGAACCTCAGAGAAGATTCGTGGAGAGGCGCAAAGGTCCGGATGCGGTAGTCAAAGCCGTATGGTGGACGGCCGGAATAAGCTGGCTGCTCTTCATAGCTGCGCTTATTTTTGTAGAGACAGCCCGGCCTGAGATCGAAACATTCTTTGATTGTCAGTTCGACATATCGATAAGGAACTATTGGGACGATAATGCCCTTCTTTACATGTTCGTCATCCTGGTGCTGAATTTTGCCGTCTGCACCATCGGTTTCATATTCAACCTGGCAAGGCACAAAAGGAAGACGGACCGTTTCAACAAGTCCATATTGATCCTTGGGGCCCTGTCATTGGCCGGCATATTATGGTACATTTTCCGTTGAGAGCCGTCTGCATTTGACGGTGGTTCCGCGTCGGAGCGTGTTTCTGGAAGAGCATATAATCAGAATATATTCATCCGGGAGTGTACGATAGAGATACATATATGAGTGTACGCTCTATTTGCATATCGGGTTTACAAATCGTGAAACTTATCGCCAACAAAATATGTCTAAAAGACAAAATATGTATGCATCGCAAAAATGCAAACGTGCAAAAGGAAATGCATATGCGTCTCAAGAATGTAAAAATACGATACCTTCTGATATTATTGCCGCTGGCGGTATGCCTTTGTGCCGGCCTGCTCATTTTTGCACGAAGCTATAATGGAGACCCGGCTGACGCGGGTTATTCCGCCGGGGATATTGCCGGCGCAAGTGACTCCGCCGGCAGCAGGGCCGTTCTTACCGATGATGACGACGGCCATAACAACGGCACAGATCCTTCTGCAGCTGAAACAGGCGTTATTGTGAACAGCACGGGCTTTTCTGCCAATGATGCGGCTTCTTATATGAGCGCCACAACAGCTTCGTCTAATGAAACGCATGAAGCAGGCAGTGCAGAAGATACTGTTTTTGGTACAGATTTATTTGCCAACGGCTCAGGCGGATCTGAGGCCGGTATCGATTCCTTCCAGCCAGTCAGTATAGGCGGCTTGTCTTATTTTATTCGCATAAACAGCAACCTGGCAGAAATATATGACCGACAGTACAAAAAATCGTATGAGTATAAAATCGGTTAGCTGCATTGTTCACATCATGTGACGGCACAGGAGGCGATGCCTCCGGCAAGACGGCTGGAGGGGATTTGACCGGCCAGGCAGGTGATGATGGCGCAATTGACAGCACGGAAGATGCCCCCAAAGTGATGCCGTCCCTTGAAACTGATTCGGATGAATTTAAGGAGAAATACGATACCTTAAAGGCACAGCAGACACCGGACGGCATCGGAGAAAGCGACTCACCGGCAGAGCTCCGGCCCCCGGACATGTCCGTTTTTGCGGCAGAGAGGGAAAGGAAGTACATAGATGTGGAGTGGAGGCCTGTCAGCTATGAGGCCAAGGTTGCCGGGTACAAAATAAAACCCGACCTGTCTAATGTGGTAAATGCCGGCCAGTTTGAAGGCTTTACGGATAAGCAACTGAAAATGCTGTCCAGGAACGGGTTCCTGGTTGTCCCGTCAAAGGACGAGCAGCTGTTTTACGTATATGAAACAAATGAATACAGGGAGATCCCAAGCTTTATCACGGTCGACTCCGTACTGCAGACATATCACGTGTTTTATGATTTTGCACTCAGGGTCCTGGAACAGGAATATTTGCTTAGTGACCTTGAGCAGCTTACTGACAGCATGCTGAGGAAAACGTTGATCCTTTATGATAAGCTGCAGGACCCGGAAGTAAAGGAAGCTGCGCTGAAAAACGCTGCCTATTTCGCGGCTGCGCAACTGGCACTCGAAAAGGAACTCCCTTCAGGTATGCCTGAGGAAGCTGTGAGCCTTGCGAAAGCGGAATACAAACTGATTTCTGATGCAGCGGGCTTTGAGGCGTCTCCCATTTTCGGGTTCATGATGGACTACAGCCAATATAAGCCGAGGGGGCACTACACCAGGAACCATGACTTTGAAAGGTATTTCAAGGCCTTGATGTGGTACGGCCAGGTCCCGTTCCCACTGCTCAAAGAATCTGACGGGAAAAAGGAACTCGCTGTCCCGGAGACACTGCAGGCTTTGCTCATAACATACAGCCTGTTTGCGGGCGGGAGCGGCACACCGGATGTCGACCTGTGGGAAAACATTTATGACCCGACGGTATTTTACGTGGGCACCGCAGACGACCTGACCATATACCATTATAAAGACCTGATAATAAAGGTCTATGGCACAAAACCGGACCCTGAGACTTTCAATGACGCAGATAAACTTGCAAAACTGCAGGAGGAGGCGAAAAAGCTGCCTCAGCCGTTGATACAGGCAAAATGGGTCAAGGAATTATCCGGCATTGACACTCCTGTCGGCGTACAGTTCAGGTTCATGGGACAGAGGTATATACCCGATTCGGAGATACTCCAGAACCTGTGCGAGCCTTTAGTGAGACCTGTGCCGAAGGGACTGGACGTCATGGCAGTCCTGGGGTCGGACCGGGCTTACGATCTGCTTACGGAAGTATATGATATTGACGGGCAATGGGAAAAATACCTGGAGAAATTCGGTGAAATGAAAGAGAAGTTTGATTTGCTGTCTGACGAAACCTGGCGATCCAACCTGTATTACGGGTGGCTGTGGACGCTCAAAACACTGACAGAGCCTTTTGGCGACGGGTATCCGTCGTTCATGACCAACCAGGCGTGGCAGGACAAATCGCTTAATACGGCGCTGGCAAGCTGGGCTGAACTCAGGCATGACACCGTACTTTACGGGAAACCGTCGGGGGCCGACGAAATGGGAGGGTGGCTTCCCGAGGAATCGCCCAAAGGCTATGTGGAACCGAACATAGGCGCCTATGAAAGGCTCCTGTGGCTCACCAGGTATGCAAGGGAAAACCTGGATGCAAGGAACATACTGCCAAATGACCTGAGATACAGGATGGAGGATTTCGAGGAACTGCTCCGATTCCTGATCGACTGCTCCGTCAAGGAACTCAGGAACGAAGAACTGACCGAGTTGGAATATGAAAAGATAATGTTCTACGGCGGCACGCTGGAGAGCCTTACGTGTTCATTTGCCGATGTCGGCAGATGGTTCGAGATCACGTCGGATACCGACAAAAACATGGCTGTCATAGCTGATGTCCACACCGCAGGAAACGTAGGTTACCTGGAAGAAGGAGTGGGATACGCGTCCCATATATTCGTAATCGTGCCCATAGGCGGGAAGCTATATCTGACAAGAGGGGCCGTTTTCAGCTATTACGAGTTCACGAGCAACAAAAGGATCTCGGATGAAGAATGGCAGGCGATGCTGAAGGAGGGCAGACAGCCTTCGCTGCCTGGCTGGACGGAATCGTTCACTGATATAAGCGGGCCTCTGCCTGAGCCTGATATAAAATATGTACCAAGTGAATGATACCGCGTTTGAAATCTGATGCTGTACTTTAAGTGGTATGATGCCATTTTCAGGACGGGTTCGATCTATACAGACGGGCCCGGTTTTTATAGCCTGCGGACCAGCTAATTGAACTGCGAATTATACATGTCCGCATATACCCCGTTGAGTGCCATAAGCTCGTCATGCGTGCCCTGTTCTGCGATCCTGCCGTCCTTTATGACCAATATGATGTCGGCGTTGCGGATCGTGGACAGGCGGTGGGCTATAACGAAGCAGGTCCTGCCCCGCATCAGTTCGCGCATCGCCTTCTGTATCTGCTGTTCCGTCCTGGTGTCCACATTTGATGTGGCCTCGTCCAGGATCAGCATTTTCGAATCCAGCAGCATTGCCCTTGCGATGGTGAGAAGCTGCTTCTGCCCCTGGGATATGTTTATGCCGTCGTCACTGAGCACGGTATCATAGCCTGCCGGCAACTGCATTATATAATTGTGTATCCTCGCGGCTTTTGCTGCCGCTATGACGTCGGCCTTCGACACACCTTTTTTCCCGTAGGCAATGTTTTCATAGATCGTGCCGCAGAACAGCCATGTGTCCTGCAGTACCATTGAATATGAGAGCCGCAGGCTTTCCCTCGTCACGTCCATGATGTTTTTCCCGTCAATGGAGATCGTCCCGCTGTCCGGGTCGTAAAACCTCATCAGAAGGTTTATGATCGTCGTTTTTCCGGCTCCAGTCTGGCCGACGATGGCTACGAGCTTTCCTTCCTCCGCCTTTATATTGAGGTCCCGGATGACCGGTTTCTCGGGCGTATAGCCGAAGGATACATTTTCCAGACGGACTTCTCCGCGCACGTTATCAAGGACCACGGCGTCCTCCCTGTCCTTTGGCTCCGGCTCTTCGTCGATCAGCCTGAAAACACGCTCAGCCGCCGCAAAGGATGACTGCAGCTCGCTGAGGATATTCGCCGTTTCGTTTATCGGCCCTGAAAATTTCCGCGAATACAATACGAAGGACGACAGGCTGCCCAGCGTCAGGCGGCCGAACAGGTACAGCAGCGCGCCGAACATACTGACCAGGGCCAGCGACAGGTTGTTTATAAGATTGACGGATGGGCCTGTCATACTCCCGTAGTATTCCGACCTGTAGTATGAATCCACTGCTTCCCGGTTCTTTTCATCGAACCTGCGGATGATCGTCTTTTCCTGGTTGTAGACCTTTATAGTTTTCTGACCTGTTATGATCTCTTCGACAAATCCGCTCAGTTCGCCCAGCTTGGCCGAGCGCAGCCGGAACAGCGGGCGCACTTTGCCGGTCATATATTTCGTGAGCAATATCGAAGTCGGGACTGTTATTGCAAACACCAGCACCAGTACAGGCGATATATATATCATCATTATGAGCGAACCGATTACGGTAAAGAGGCTTGTGAATATCTGGAGCAGATCATTGGAAAGTGAAGCGTTGACCGTATCTATGTCATAGGAGATACGGCTGATGATCTCTCCCGGCTGGTGGCTGTCGAAAAACCGTACCGGCAGGTCCAGCAGCTTGTTGAATACATCGCTCCTCATCTGGAAAATCACTTTCTGGGTGAGGCGGATCATGAGGACCGACAGTATATATGACAATATCGATGACAATATGTAAAACGCGACCATTATAGCGCAGTAATAGAACACTTTTTCAAAATCGACTGCGCCTGGCGTTGTACCGATCGCATCTATCGCGTTTCCCGAAAGCAGCGGGCCGACAAGAGCCAGCAGGTTGCTGGATATCGAAAGCACCAGCGCGAGCAGGCCGTACCATTTATAGCGGTACAGGTATTTCCAGAGCCTTGACAGGATCCTGAGCGTATCCCTCATGGTGAACTTCCGTTTTTCGCCCTGGGCCTGTACATTAAATGGATCTGAGCTTCCGCCTCTCTGGCGGAAGCCGAGACTGCCGGGCCTGCCGAAACTAACCGGACCTTGCAATTGCTTCACCTCCCATCTGTAGTTCATAAATCTCCCTGTATACCTCACAGTTATCAAGAAGTTCTTCATGGGTGCCATATCCCAGCATTTTGCCGTCTTCAAGGACCAGTATGCGGTCTGCATGCATGATCGAACTTATGCGCTGGGCGATTATGATGGTGGTGGTATCGCCATAGTTTTCCGCCAGCGCTTTCCTCAGCAGTGAATCGGTTTTGTAGTCCAGTGCGCTTGATGAGTCGTCCAGTATCAGTATCTCAGGATCAGCGGCCAGCGCCCTGGCGATGAGCAGCCTTTGCTTCTGCCCGCCGCTGAGGTTGGAACTCTTCATCGCAAGCATATGATCGTACCTGAGAGGCAGCGTGTCTATGAACTCCCTGGCCTGTGCGCAGGCCGCAGCTTTTTCGGTCTGTTCGGGGCTGACGTCCCGCCCGAATGCAATATTCGAACCTATGGTGTCTGCAAAGAGGATGTCGTTCTGGAAGACGACGCCGAACTTTGTATGCAGTTCATCCGGCGGGATGCTGCGGATATCGTCTCCTGAAATGCGGATGACGCCTTCGTCAGGGTCGTACAGCCTCATAAGCAGGCGGATGATGGTGCTCTTGCCGCTCCCGGTGGCTCCGATGATCCCAAGTGTCTCGCCCTTGCGCAGCGCAAAGCTGATATCTTCGAGGGTGTTCTGCTTCTCGTTTTGGATGCCATTGTTCCGGCTGCCATCATTCAGGATGCTTTTAATTCCATTTGGTGTGCTGTTGTCAGCGGCACTCCTGCCTTTCTTGCCGCCGGAGATATTTCCTGCACTTAAGGCTACTCCTGCGTTGCTGTTCGTATTTTCTGTGTTACCTGTGATATTTCCTGTGCTGCCGGAGTTGCCTTCTGTACTGCCTGAGCCGTTTCCAGCATTGACGGAAGCTTTTTCTGCATTATCAGAGGCATCTCCGGTGCTATCAGCGTCGTCTTCCGGCGTTTTGGCCCTGTGGTACGAGAATGTCACATGCTCGAATGTTATATGATACCCGTTGTTCACATGGTCTGCAGGTTCAAGCTTAAGATCTTCAGGAGCCTCCAGCACTTCGCGGATCCTGTCGGCCGATGCGGCCCCTTTTGAATATATCTCAAACATCCTTGTTATTGAAAGCATAGCGTTTAGAATTATCGTGAAGTAAGTCAGGAATGCTATGATCTCGCCCGATTTTGTCAGGCCTGCGTTTATCCTGAAAGCGCCGACGACGATCACAAGGGTCAGCCCGAGGTTAAGCAGCAGGTTCATGGACGGGTTGGTCAGAGCCATCGTGACCCCGGCTTTCGTTTCGTTTTTCACGACTTCCTGGTTTACTTCGTGGAAACGCTTCTTTTCATATGCGGTTTTGGACAGCGCTTTTATGACGCGTATACCCGCAATGTTTTCACGTACGGTGCGGACCAGTTTGTCTATGGACCGCTGGGATTCGGAAAACAGCGGGATGCCTTTCTTTGATATAAGCCAGACCAGCAGGGTGATAAACGGCAGCATGATGATCAGGGTGAGCGATAACACGGGCTCAAGGGCAAGAGTGACTATTATACCGCCCAGCAGCAGGATCGGCGCACGGACGCCGAGGCGCTGCATCATGCCGATCATCCGCTGGATATGGTATGTGTCATTTGTCAGCCTCGACTGCAGGGACGGGATGGTATATTCGTCTACCTGCCTGCAGGACATGTACGATATTTTCACAAACAGGTCGTGCCGGATCGCTTCCGTGGCGTCACGGGCGACTTTTGAAGCCATCCTGTTTGCAATGACATTTGTGATGAATGCGAATGCCGCACAGAGGAACATGATGCCGCCCCATATGAAAATGAGCCTGACATCGCGAAGGGGTACGATGTCATCTATCGTATGGGAAAGGATCCAGGGTATCAGAAGATCCATTATCGTGCCGGTGAACTTGATAACGAGGCCAAGGAGCATTCTCGGGACATAAGGCCTCAGATACGAAAAGACCGTTTTCATAGGCCAGCTTCACTTCCCACGTTTCCAGCTTCACATATGGTGATTACAAAACTCTTTTCATAATAACGTTTTAGATGCAAATTTGTCAATGAAACTGCTCCGGCCGTTTGCGCCCGTTGTTACGGCCCTGCTGTTATTTCCGGGGCACGAGAGGCGATAAGTATACCTTAATGGTGAGATCGATGTACGGCAGGACAGGCAGCCGCAAAAACCCAAAGAAGATGACATCTCTGACAGATGGTCAATCCTGTCTTTTTTTGAGATAATATCAGGGAATAAAAAACAGAAAGGTGATCGAATGAGAGCGGTTATCCAAAGGGTAAAGAGAGCCGCCGTCGTGATCGACGGAAGCCCGGTATCGGAGATATCGAAAGGGCTGCTTATACTGGTCGCGGTCGGCAGCAACGATACGCAGTCAGATGCCGATTATCTGGCTGAAAAGACTGCCGAACTCAGGATATTCGAAGATGCTGACGGGAAGATGAACCTGTCCGTAAAGGATGTGAAGGGAGAACTGCTGGCGGTTTCGCAGTTCACGCTGTATGGTGACTGCAGAAGAGGCAGAAGGCCTTCTTTTACGGATTCTGCGCGTCCGGAGACGGCTCGTCCGCTGTATGAATATTTTGTTGAAAAATTAAAACAACTGGCAGGGACTGACGTGAAAACAGGGGTTTTTGCAGCGCACATGGAAGTGGAACTGGTCAATGACGGACCTGTTACGATATTGCTGGACAGCGGGAAACTATTCTAGGACATCAAAAACCACAACGGAGATATCCTTCTGCAGATCATTCAGCTTATGCAGAAGGGATCCGCCATAATAAAAACCATAAGGAGGAGAGTTGATATGGCAGGCATTATAGGTACCAATGTTGTAACACAGATAGGGTTCATAGTCAGGGACATCGAAAAATCCAAGAGGAAGTTCGCGGAGTTTTTGGGCGTCGAGCCGCCGCCGCATTTCGACGGGGGCAGGTTCGAAGTGACAGGCACCACCGTGGAAGGCAAACCTGCGCCGGATGCAAACTGCCTCCTGGCCTTTTTCGATGTGGGTCCCAACTTCCAGATAGAACTTATCCAGCCCAATGGCGCCAAAAGCACCTGGCAGGATTTCCTGGACCAGCACGGCGAGGGGATACACCATATAGCGTTCAACGTGAAGGATATGGACGGTAAGGTGAGAGCCTGCGAGGATTTTGGCATGAAGTGCCTGCAGAGAGGGAAGTATGGCGACGGAAGCGGCGAATATGCATATATGGATGCTTACAATGACCTGAAGTGCATCATCGAACTTCTTGAGAGCTATTGACGGCACAGAGGGGATGCATTGAGGGCACAAATGCTGCTCCATGGGACGACCCGGCCATCCTGGCCGAATGCCCGGGGAAGGTATTTGATCTGTACGGAGGATGCATGCCTGAAATAAAGCCGGGCGGTATGGAGGCGTCAGGCAGCCGACGGCAGTGCGTATATACGCGGTTGCCCGCACCGGGGTGTGACTGATAAAGCTGACTTGTTGAAATATAATGATTTTTTGGTGTATAATATATAACACGATGTGATCACATGTGCTAACGTGATTTGCTTTATATGGTTTTCAGCCGTGAAGGAAGTAATGGCCCGTGATTCTTCTTAAAGAGAGCCGGTGGCTGGTGCGAACCGGCAGAAGGCAGGATCTTTCCGCTTCCGGAGCTGCCGGTGATGAGCCGGGGGCCGGTACCCTTTAAAGTACCAGCGAGAGGTCGGTCCTGTGGACCGGCAATTTGGGTGGCAACGCGGATACCTTCCGTCCCATGGTTTTACATGGGGCAGGAAGGTTTTTTAATACCGGCGCCGGTGCACTGACGCGCCAATGTGCCGGTTTGCAATGCAGAAAGGGAACTGAGACGATTGATCGAAATAAGACAGGAGGTAAGCATATGATCGATATCAGGCTGATACGCACGGAACCTGAACGGGTAAAGGAAAACATGCGGAAAAAATTCCAGCATGAGAAGGTTGGACTGGTGGACGAGGTCCTGGAACTGGACAGGCAGTTCAGGGAAACAAAGTCGCGCTGCGACGAACTCAGGAGCCAGCGCAACTCCATCAGCAAGGGAATCGGCGCCCTTATGGCAAAAGGGCAGAAGGAGGAAGCGGAAAAGAACAAGGCGAGGGTCGTCGAGATCAACAACGAGCTTGAGGAGTTGGCAAGGCTGGAGGAAAAGCTTGAGAAGGACATCAGGGAAAGGATGCTGCTGATTCCCAACATAATCGACGATTCCGTGCCGATCGGCAGGGACGACAGCGAAAATGTAGAGATAGAGCGCTACGGAGAGCCAAAAGTGCCTGATTTTGAGATACCGTATCATGTTGATATCATGGAGAAGCTGCGCGGTATCGACCTGGACAGCGCGAGAAAAACCAGCGGCAACGGTTTTTATTACCTCTGCGGAGATATAGCGAGGCTGCATTCGGCAATACTGACCTATGCCCGCGACTTCATGATAGACAGGGGATTCACTTATTACATCCCTCCATTCATGATCCGCAGCGAAGTCGTCACCGGCGTCATGAGCTTTACTGAAATGGAGAACATGATGTACAAGATCGAGGGCGAAGACCTGTATCTGATCGGTACAAGTGAGCACTCCATGATCGGCAAATTCATTGATACGATCCTCGATGAGGACCAACTGCCGCAGGCGCTGACCAGCTATTCCCCCTGCTTCCGCAAAGAGGTGGGCGCCCACGGTATAGAGGAACGCGGCGTGTACCGCATCCACCAGTTCGAGAAGCAGGAAATGGTCGTTGTCTGCAAGCCGGAAGAGAGCATGGAATGGTTCGATAAACTTTACCATATCACGGTGGACTTCTTCCGGACGCTGGACATCCCGGTAAGGGTCATAGAGTGCTGCTCGGGAGACCTGGCCGACCTGAAGGTCAAGAGCGTGGATGTCGAGGCATGGTCGCCTCGCCAGCAGAAATACTTTGAAGTGGGAAGCTGCTCCAACCTCGGAGACGCGCAGGCCCGCCGCCTGGGCATCCGTGTGCGCAGCAGGGAAAAAGGCAACTACCATCCGCATACTCTGAACAATACTGTCGTTGCTCCGCCGCGCATGCTCATAGCATTCCTCGAGAACAACCTGAATGCGGACGGTACTATCCGTATCCCGGAACCGCTTCGTATATACATGGGCGGAAAAGAACTGATAAAGTAAAAACAGGGTAAGGCTTGACACTCAGGTAAGACAGGGGGGACGGTTAAAAGGTAAGGGGACACTCCTCAACAAGGGGTATTCCTTAGCGGCTGAGGAATGTCCCCATTCCTGGGGGAACTGTCCTCGTGTCTTGCGGTCTTGAGCGTCACCAGGCGTGACCGGAGAACCGTCCCGCCTGTCCGGCAGATAGCCGGCTGTCGTGCCTGGTACCCGGAAAACTGGAGGTCATTATGCCCGGGTCGATGATACACCTGCTTATGGCGCATAAAATCAATCCGGACAGCAGCACATTGTTTTACATTGGGAATCTTGCGCCGGATGCAGTAACTGCCTGGAAAGAAAAAGATATCACCCACTTCCGCAACCTGCCGGACAGAAGCAAGGCTCTGGCCGAACTGGCGGCACGCACACCTCCGGACGACGATTTTGCGGAGGGGATATTGCTGCACCTGTACACGGACTGGCGGTGGGACACTCTTGCAAGGGATGAGTTCATAAAGACTGCCGGTGACGGGTGGTTCCCGCAATATCGCCATGAACTGAGCCTTGCCAGTATTTTTGCATTTCACCGGACTGACTGGGCTGCGGATGTCATGGACAGGATCTATCAATGCGACAAATCGGAATATGGCGAAATACCCGGCGCTACTGCCGATGATCTGAGAGATTTCATCAGCCATGTTTACGAGTGGTATACGGAAACTGAAACAGAGGCGTCATCCGTATTCACACCGGAATTCGTCGAAAGATTTATCGATGAGATCGCGCCTGAATATCTCCGGTGGCGAAGTGAGCGCCCCTATATTTCAACAAACCTATGACACCGATGAGTTGATCGGTAAAAGGCAATGGGCGGTCAATTTCTTAAGAGGTATTACTCATGAGTGTCGTTTGCCTGGCCGATTAGTTTTTCCCTGCCTGCAATATTTTTTATTATCCTGCCTAATGCGTCGCCGCTCAGAAAAGGAGCCAAACTGGTAAAGATTCCCGTATCCAGCTTATCCTTCGGTATTTTTCCGATAGCCTTCAAAATCCCGTCTTCACCAAGAAATGGCGCCAGAGGTACTATTATATCCGGACTGATGTTTCCGTCAGCTATCTTGTCGATCAATCTGCTGAAAGATCTACCGCTGATGAAAGGGGCAAGGCTGATGAGCAGATTCTCATCAAGTTTGTCTGAGGCAGCTTTGTCTATAATATTGTTAAAATCTTTTTCATTCAGAAATGGGGCTATCGCTGGCAGAATCCCAGTATCGAAGGTTCCGTCAGCCGCTTTGTCAACCAGCTTACTGAGTGTTTTACCGCCCAGGAAGGGAGCAAGACCGGGCAGTACATGACAGTCTACTTTTCCTTCTGGTATCTGGTCGACCAGCCTGTCGAGATCATCCTGGCCAAGGAACGGCGCGATGCCGACGAGGTGCTGTGCATCGACGGAGCCTTCCATGACATGGTCCACAAGCCCGGCAAGGACGTCTTTGCTCAAAAAGGGCGCAAGACCGATCAGTTCTTCGATATCGATGCCATCCAGTTTCTCTGCCACTTCATCCAATATGCTTGGCTTTATCGCAGGCGCAAGGTCGACCACATCCTGTACGTCCGCTTCGCCTGCATTGATCATTTGTGCGACACTGTCCGTGTCGTTCCCGGCGATCCGTTCGGCAACCGTACCGATACTTTTCCTCTGTTCGCCGGGATCGCCTCCCTTAAGGATATTATCTATGCTTACGCCGAATATTTCGCTAAGCTTCGGCAACAGGCCGATGTCCGGCATCGATTCGCCCCTCTCCCATTTGGATACTGCCTGATGGCTCACATTCAGCATATCGGCCAGTTCGACCTGTGTCATATCCTTCTGTTTGCGGAGACCCGATATATACGTTCCGACTTTTCTCATATCGATCATGATTTTCACTCCTGGAAATCATATTTGCCAGCGCGCACCGACCAGTTTCAGGATATCATGGCGGCAAAAACAGGTCAATCAATCGCTGGTTGCAGAATCCGGTATGGACGGATCTCGTGCCTGGTCCCCGGTCAGTCTGCACCCACTGCCGGGGAGACAAGTCGTATTTACATTGAAAACAGCAAACAAATAAGCAAAAATCAAAGTATGATATAATGAAGCTTGATTGTTTGCAAATTCGATCGGAAGGACAGTTGGTGATAAGCACATGTACAACGCGTTTTTTGGCATTTTTCCTATACTTTTCAGCTTTACGTTTGTAATAGTCTTTATCCTCATTGCTTTGGCAGCGATCCGGGGTATTGCGGAATGGAACAGGAACAACCACTCCCCCGTACTTACGGTAGACACCAGGGTAGTGGCCAAAAGGACAAGTGTATCGCATCACCACCATGGCGGGAATGTGGACCATTACAGTACCAGTACGACGTACTATGTGACATTCGAGTTTGAAAGCGGCGACAGGCTGGAATTGCGCGTTCCGTATGACGAGTTCGGGTATCTCGTGGAGGGCGACATGGGCAGGCTGACTTTCCAGGGCACACGATTCAAAGGCTTCGAGAGGTTCGGAGAGCCGGTATGATCTGGTGCCGGGTTTCCTATTGCAATCTTTTGTCATCTTGTGGTATCATATGCATGTTATCACTGCTGAGAGGCAGAAACGAAAGGTGTACGGTTTTATGACTGCATTTGACAATGCATCAGGATCATAAAACTGAATAGTGGCAGAGCAAGATACCCGTTTGCGTATGAAAAACAGGCGGTCGGCGTTGCCGTTCGCCAACATCGATGCAAAGGGCCGGTGCCCGTTACTGTTGGGGCGCTTTATTTTGCTATGCCGTATCGGGTAGCCTTTCGTGAATACCGCAGCATATTCGGAGCACATCGGAAGGGTGTGCTTTTTCATATATCGGCAAGTTGATCCGTTTATACATCCACGTATACGCATTTGCGCATTGACCGCGGTTTGCAGCATTGAGTGAAGGCTGCTTTCCGCGGTTTTTATTTATAACCGGAATATTCTAACTTTGAAATCGAAAGGAGTTGTGTTTATGAGTGCGGCTTTTTGCAACCGAACAACGAAAACTGCAAAAAAAGCGGCAGAATTTAATCTGATGATGGAGGTAGTTGAACTTGAACCTTATAGATTATGGATTTTCCCCGGCAATGATGCCGGAAAACGAAAGCGGGATACCGGCCCGGGTCATATCGGTACACAGGGAACGTTATGAACTTGTGTGCGAACATGGGACAGTTTATGGCGTGCTAAAACCGGCAGTATATTTCCGCAGCGGGTCGGAAAGTTTCCCTGCCGTGGGTGATTTCGTACTGATAAATTACAATCCGCACGGTGACAGCCAGATCACGAAAACGCTTGAGCGGAAATCGTTCTTTTCGAGGCGCGATCCCTCGCCCGGCCGCGGTGAACAGGCAGTTGCAGCCAACTTTGACTATGTCTTTGTCATGCAGTCGCTCAATGACGACTTCAACGTCAGGAGGATCGAGAGATATGTGACCCTCGCATGGCAGTCAGGCGGGATACCTGTTGTCATACTGAACAAGGCAGACCTGGCCGGTGACTTTACTGACCGGGTCAGGGCGGCGGAAAAAGCTGCAGGGAATGCAGCGGTATATGCGGTAAGTGTGAAGACAGGATATGGGCTCGATGCCATGGGAGAATACCTGAAACCAAGAAAAACAACGGTTTTGCTGGGTTCGTCCGGCGTGGGCAAATCGAGTTTCGTCAATGCATTGGCCGGAAGTGATATAATGGCGGTGAATGGGATACGCGAGTCAGATTCAAAAGGGCGTCATACTACTACGCACCGCCAGTTGATCATGCTTGACAGCGGGGCGATGATCATCGACACTCCCGGAATGCGTGAACTGGGAATGTGGGATGTCAGCAAAGGTCTTGGTGAAGCATTCGACGATGTGGAGCGCTGGCTGGGACTTTGTAAATTCAGCGACTGTCGGCATCAGACCGAACCCGGCTGTGCGATCAGAGAGGCGATCGCAAAACACGAACTGTCGCGGGAACGCTGGGAGAGCTATTTGAAGCTGAAGCGGGAAGCAAGATATGCCGATAACAAGGATGGCTATCTGCAGAATAAAAAGAGATGGGAGAAGGATATTGCAAAATATCAAAAGCAGAGGCAGGGCAGCAAGGCGGTCCAGATACAGGGTGACGAACCGGATCACCGGAATACAGGCTGCACCGAGAGTTTTACCTGTAAAGTCTGCGGCGCCTTTGTCGTTCCGGAGGGTGCAGGCAGCCAGCACCGCAATCATTGCCCGAGATGCCTGTCAAGCTTGCATGTCGACAATGAGCCGGGGGATCGTGCATCGCTGTGCAAGGGTATTATGGACCCGATAGGCGTTTGGGTGCGAAAAAATGGCGAATGGGCAATAATCCACCGCTGTCGGGAATGTGGTGTTCTCAGTTCAAACAGGATAGCCGCCGATGACAATCCTGCGCTGTTGATGTCCATAGCCGTCAAGCCGCTGGCTTCACCGCCGTTCCCGTTGGCACATCTGGAACGGGATTTTTACAACGGCCGGCACTGCTTTGATAAAGCAGGGGGTATATCGTGACCGGCAAATGATTTATATGACTGATACCTGATGCCTGAAGCGAATGAAGGAGTTGAACCGCTTTATGAAGTACCGGATTTTGTCGATCCGCGATAACCCCGAATACTCGGAGCGGGCAATAGACTGGTTTGCCTCCAAGTGGGGGATCGACCGCCTGGAATATGAAAAGAGCTTCAATGACTGTCTCACTAAAAATGAAAGCCTTCCCCAGTGGTATTTAGCAATTGGAGAAAATGATGAGATCATCGGGGGCTGTGGGCTTATAGAGAATGATTTTGTCGACAGGACAGACCTGTTTCCATACCTATGCGCCCTCTATGTCGAGGAAAAGGCCAGGAGCCACGCCTTAGGCTCGAAGCTGCTGGAGTACGCCAGGACCGACGCTGGGCGGCTGGGTTTTGACAAACTGTACCTACCGGACGTATGACGACAACGGGATTTTCGGTGTTCGTGCCGTGACCGGTACCAATAAAAAAAGCCTGATAAACTCAGGCTTTTTTTATATTTATCTTATGGCCCTGTGCCTACACCGCTGATTCTCCAGCCGCCTTTCTCCGTTTCTTTCGTCAAAAGAATGAAACGTTGCTGTACACCGCTTTCCGACGTAATAACCTTTTTAAAGTTAAAGTCAACCGTTGCCCGGTATTCGATGACCCCATCCGGATTTTCTATGTCTTTCAATTCACTCATATCAATCAGTTTTACTGATTTTACATTTGAGTAGCCATCTGAATATACGCCGGCAGAATCGCTGTTATAGAGCAGATTATTGTCCATGTTTGCGAAGAGATAACTGCACAGACTCTCTCGGGTTATACAAGCGAGCAGCATTTTTTCATCTTGTTCATCCATTGCTTCAAAATACTGCCGGATCAATTCCTCAGGGCTCATTGATGACAACATTGTTTCAATTTCATCGGAATAGTCGATAAATCCGTCGATCCAATTACCCCAGTCTTTGCCGGTCACATCCTTCAAAGACTTTCTGTCCAGAGAGCAGGCAAACCCGCGATGCCTCCCCGCATCAATGTATGCACCTATGATTTCTCCGTTGTGCTTTATAACAACACCCCTCGCGTCACGTCTGGGTTTCAGAGAATCGGGGAGCGGTTCCCGCAGTTTGTATATCTCCGCAGTGGCGTTTTTTCCGAGATAACTGCTGAAATCCAGGCCCACGCTTTTGGAAAGCTCATTATTATAGGCCCAATAAATCTTTAGCGGAAAATCTCCGGCTTGATGTTTAAGGTCTGATGGTAAAGTGACTTTTACGCTATTGACCAGGTAATCTGCTGTCCAGCCGTATTTGCTGAACAGATCTGAAACCTTACTGTCAATGTAGGTCTCGTGCCGCCTGTATTCAACATAGTCATCCAAATACCTGAAGAAGTCATAGCCTGGGTCTAATAACTTTTCATCAATCTGAACATACCCCAATTGGTAAAGGTCATCGTATGCGAACATGAATTCCTTTTTGCTTCCGTCTTTAAGTGTCAGAACCAACTTGTTGCTGCCTTTGGTCATTGGCCGTATCTTATCCAACTGATCGTCCGAAAATGCCTCACTTCGTGAAATCATATCCATGATATCCGAAATGATCTTGCTGTCTTTAATTTGTACAGGATCGATTTCAATGCCTGGATAATAGGTATTGTCATAATAAATGCCGATCTGGGTGATTTCCCCGTATATGGCCTGTTTATCCGATTCATTCGACCCGGGACTGCTTCCGTCAACATGCTCGGTTACCGGTCCATTATCAGCTCCATCCTCACTGTGCTGCGGAATGATCTCAGCATTTTCGGATTTTGCTCCCGTGAAGGTGCAGCCGACCGCAACGGCGGCGACGAGCGCGGCCGCGACCAATGCCGGCACGAGGACTTTTGGCTTTCTCGCGATCAATGTGATGCGTTCCCTGATACCCTTTATTCCGTCGGTCATGGTGGTGGCGCAGCAAAGCAGATCCATGGTTTTGCGTTTCCCGCAGGTGAGTCCGATGATCGTCCGTCCGTATTCCAGGCGGCTTGCTTCGCCAAGGCGTTTGATGGTTCCCTCATCGCAGGCCAGTTCGGAATCCCTGCGGGAAAGTGCCGCCGCCAGCCAGACAAGCGGGTTGTACCAGTGTACGGCGAGGCAGAAACAGCGCATCGCTGCCCATATGTGGTCGCCGTGCCGGTAATGGGTCTGTTCGTGGGCCAGCACATGGCGCAATTTTAGAGCATCCCCGGCAACGTCCGGAGTGATATAGATTACAGGACGAAAGAATCCGAACAGGCAGGGCGATGCTAAATTCTTAACTAAATAGATCGGTCGCTTACAATTGTCTGACTGATAGCGGATCCTGATTTTTCTCAGTTTCCTGCTGAAACTCAGGTTCGATAAAAGCAAGGTCAGTCCGACAACGGCAATTCCGGCAAGCCATACTGTTCTCAGCATCCGGGCCAGTACCACACCAAGAGGATCCACAAAAACATATGTCTGCGGGTGTGAATAACCGCTATTTGATGGGTACCCCCGAATCTCATGCGGCGTGCCTTTTCCGGCTTCACGCGCCTCATCCGGCGTCATTTCACTGTTATGTATCACGTCAGAGTATACCAGAGTTTTTGAAAGCGTCTGTTCAGCCACTTTGTAGGCCGCCGACCGTTCAACTGCATTCATTACACTAATTGGGCTCTCAAACAAGGTAATGGGTACAATCAAACGTATCAGCACCAGTGCCCAAAGGGCGTATTGCAGGTGCAAACTGTTTTTGCCCTTTAATAAATGCCGCAATATTATTACCACAAGTATAAGAACGGAGGAAGTGATGATGAGTTCTGTCATTTCTCCCCCTCCTTGACTTCAGCTTCACGCAGGATGGCGTACAATTCTTCGATTTCTTCCTTTGTGAGTTCCTGCTTCTTTGTGATGGCGCTCATCATCAGGCTGACGCTGCCTTTGTATACCCTGTTGAGGAAATCGTCCGTTTCCCTGATAACCGCGTCCTCCCGCTTAATGAGGGGAGAGTAGACCTTTATTCCTTCATTGTCCTCGCATCTGATTAAGCCCTTTTTTGTCATACGTCCAAGCATCGTCAGAGTCGTGCTCCGGGACCAGCCCACATGTTTGCGCATATATTCCGTTGCTTCTCTGCCGGTTCGCGGCGACGCTTCCCACAGGCATTCCATGAGATTCCATTCGGCATTGGTAAGGCTAATATTCTCCACATTCATCTTATCACGCTCCACGCTGTCTACAATGTAAACATATTATATGCCAATGTGTTTACATTGTCAACACTATGCAGGGCACTTCGCCTTTGACTTTACAGTCTCAAAAGTGTGTTGATATCTGCTGCAAATTCGTCAGAAAAATCTCGGCTATCGAATAAAACGGTGCTACATAAGCTCCGCAAATAAAAAGAACTTATCACACTTTAAGCGTAATAAGTTCTTGGCGGAGAGGGCGGGATTCGAACCCGCGTGTCGTTTCCGACAAACTGATTTCGAGTCAGCCCCGTTATGACCGCTTCGATACCTCTCCATATATTGTACATCTATAAGATTTTGCTTATGTTTTGTCTCAGGCTTTTAAAGAATTCCTTCAATATCGCCGAGCATTCCTGCTCCAGCACGCCCCAGACGACGTCGACCCGATGGTTGAATGCATCCACCCTGAACACGTCTATCACTGAGCCGGCGGCCCCGGCCTTCAGATCGGACGTCCCGATGTACAGGGTCCTGATCCTCGACTGTATGATCGCGCCTGCGCACATCGTGCAGGGTTCCAGCGTAACATAAAGATCACAGTCTGTCAATCTCCATGTGCCAAGCTTTTTGCAGGCACGCCTGATGGCTGTCATTTCTGCGTGGAGTGTGGAGTCGTTTTTCGACTCTCTTTCATTGTGGCCCCTGGCGATTATTACGCCGTTCCTGACTACTACCGCTCCAACCGGCGCTTCCGCTTTTTTCCTGGCTTTCTCCGCCTCCATCAGCGCTTCGGCCATGAACCTTTCGTGCGTGAAAAGCTGACAGGCCGGCTTGTCATGCGCCATGTCCCAACCTCCGCATAAACGGAATAAATGCGCACACGTTATTATACTACAAAGATGAATAACAATCAATTATCTTAATATTACATTATTTGGACAATGGATGTATCATGGCCGTCCGTTTGGCCAGTGCCGGTATGTCAGGCTATCTGTGCAGGCATTGCCCGATATATCATGGCCGCTTATGCAGGCAATGCACGAAGGGACAGATACCTGTACAAAATACAGGAATCCTGGCGGAGATCAGATATCTCAGCCGGGAGCAGCTATTTCACCTTGAAGCATATTTGCCGCTCAGGTTGTATATGATCCTGAACGGGAGAAATATAAGGTACAGTATACATATGATGAGAAACTCCATGATCATGTCTATGAATTTGCTGAACCTTTCCATAATATCACCCGCCTGGTATGGGAGAATAGTGGCTTTGCAGGCTGAAAAGCCTGTTCTGCGCTGATCGGCCGACATTATTATTGGCTTAAATGGCAGGTTTTATGTAATTGCCCTGATCACATGCGTAAAAAATCGATTATTGCCCGTACTTTCACGGTACCGGGACCGGCCGGGAAGGTAAAAGGTACCGCGGTGTCGTATAATGTAATGGGGTGATATTCTTGAGCGGACTTATTTTCATAGTGTTTCTTGTAATTGTTATCATAAATATATTCAAAAAAGCAAGTGAAAGCGGCTATAATGGCAGCGGTGAACATAAAAGGTTCGAACGGTATCTCGAAGATAACAGGCAGAACAGGCCCGAAATAAGGAATATCGAGCAGAATGAGCGTACCAGGTGGTATGGGAGCAGTTATAAAAGCAATGCCGGAAAAGGCGATGCCCAAAGACAGAATGGGCAAAGACGGAGCACACAGGAGGCAAATTCCTGGCAGACAGGCCAAAGCACGCAGGAAACCGCCGCCGGTCAAACCAGACAAAGTATGGCAGACATGGCCGTCAAACCGAATGAACCTTGCGATCCGAACACAGCCATCATGAAAAACGGAGCCATCGGTACCAAAGCTGCCGATACGAATGCAGCCGATAAAACCAAAGCTGCGTACATACCGGCTGCAACCGGCAGTTTTCTTTCCAGGGCTGAAGACATGGACAAAGTTTTCGGCGATACCTCCATGGACGTGCCGATCACTGCAGACCAGGGTTATACCGTCACTGAATGTTATGGCGTAAATGATACTGAGAGTTATAGTGCATCTGACATGCAATACGAGGGGTATCCGCAGGACAGCTTTGAAGCAGGCAATAGTATACTGACGGATTACTACCGGGACATTCCTGTTGCGGCGCAACCGGTTTTCGTGAAAGATGCCGGCAGCGAGGGCATTATTGGCACCGGAGCGCTGGTTTGGCCGGAAGTAAATGAAAAAGATTATTTTATGTCCGACCTGAAAGCTTTCGAATTTACGGATGTCGTAGTGGATTCCCAAATAAAGCTGGATGCGTCGATGCCTTTGTTTGAGGAGATTAATAAAGCTCCGGTAAAAACAGTTGATAAAAACGATGGTACGGCTGGCAAAGCCGAATAGCCGAAAATTGACTGATGATCAGCTTTAGTCAGCGGTATCTCGTATTTGCTGCATTTGCGCCGATATTGCACCATATCTGCAGCAGGAACTGTGCTTGCGATAGCAAAAGGAGCCTGTGCGCAACCATACAGGCTCCTTTTATATAAATACCCTGCCCGGATCGACCTGGCGTTGATATATGATACCGGGTCACCGGATCATACCTGGCCTGAAAGATCATCCTTAACTGATTGATCGCTCCATCATTGCCCGATTACCCAAGGATCGCTTTCAGATCTTCTTCAGGAGTAGATATCGGCTTGATACCGAACTTATCGACCAGCACATTCAGCACGTTGGATGAGAAAAATGCCGGGAGTGACGGGCCGATATAGATATTTTTGAGACCGAGCGCCAGCAGTGTCAGCAGGATGCAGACGGCCTTCTGCTCATACCATGACAGCACAAGCGTCAGCGGGAGTTCGTTCACGGTGCAGTTGAACGCCTCTGCAAGAGCTGTCGCTACCTGTATTGCGGAGTAGGCATCATTGCACTGGCCCATATCCATGATCCTCGGCAGGCCGCCGATCTCGCCAAGGTCAAGGTCGTTGAAGCGGTACTTTCCGCATGCGAGCGTCAGGATCACCGTATCCTTCGGCGTATTCTTCACAAACTCCGTGTAATAGTTCCTTCCCGGTTTTGCTCCGTCGCAGCCGCCTACAAGGAAGAAGTGCCTGATGGCTCCGCTCTTCACGGCCTTTATAACGGTGTCGGCAGCGCCAAGAACAGTGTTGTGTGCGAAGCCGGTCATCACCCACGAACCGCCGTTTATGCCCGTGAAGTGCTTATCCTCAGGCCATCCGCCCAGTTCGACCGCTTTATTTATAACAGGAGTGAAATCCTTTCTGCCGTCGGTTCCAGGTATATGGACAAGTCCCGGGTATGCGACCGCTGCGGTCGTAAACACCCTGTCGGCATAGGACGGCTTCGGAGGCATGAGGCAGTTGGTGGTGAACAGGAATGCTCCCGGCACGTCAGCGAATTCCTTCTGCTGGTTCTGCCATGCCGTACCGAAGTTGCCCTTCAGGTGGGAGTATTTCTTAATTTCCGGGTACCCGTGGGCCGGCAGCATCTCGCCGTGGGTGTATATGTTGATCCCCTTGCCTTCGGTCTGTTCGAGCAACTGCTTCAGATCATGCAGGTCGTGGCCGCTGACAACTATAAACGGTCCCTTCTCCACAGTAAGCGATACCCTCGTCGGCACAGGATGCCCGAATTCGCCGGTGTTTGCGCCGTCCAGCAACGCCATGCATCTGAGGTTGACATGCCCGAACTCCATAAGGAGATCCAGCCATTCATCGACTGAATGTTCCTGGCCGACGGCTCTCATTCCCTTGTAGAACCATGCCATGACCTCCCTGTCTTCCCTGCCGAGTACAAAAGCATGGTATGCATATGCTGCCATACCCCTCAGACCAAGCAGGAGAGTGGAACGCAGGGATACGATATCTTCAGCGCCGGTCCAGAGCTCATTTGCCGGAAAATCCTCCGCGCCGCCGAGCCTTGCCTTTTCTTCCCTGACACGTCTCGTCACGTCGTCTACACGGTCTTTGTCGAAGTTGACATTGGTGATCGTGGTAAACAGCCCCTCCAGCATCAGTTCATCCGTTCTTCCGGCCGGCGCTGTTTTCTCCGCCGCCCTGGCAAGGCCTATCAATGCGCAGGTCAGTTCGTCCTGGCTGTTGGCCACCTCCGCACTTTTTCCGCAGACCCCCGCTTTTGTGCATCCCTTTCCGCCTGCGGTCTGTTCACACTGGAAACAAAACATACTGCACATACTGCTCATTCAATATTCCCCTTTCATAAATGGATCAATGTATCATTTCAGCCATGGTCATCTATGTTGCTTTGGCATGTTCATTGTAGTATAATCCGTGTATCAAATCCGTAACCAAAGTTACAAAAAGTTAATAACAGGTGGACATTATGGAAACGAAGCATATAGAAAAGGTACAAAGCATAGCCAAAGACTGCATGCTTTTCAAAGATATGAACGGGGAAGAACTGTCTGCGCTGCTGACATGCCTGGATTTCAAGATCCGCAGTTTCAGCAGGAACGACATCATCAATATGGCAGGCGACTTCTTCGAAGGTATCGGCGTCGTGATCGACGGACAGGTGGCTGTGGTCAAGGAGAACATAGTAGGAGAGAGGATAATCTTCGACATACTCGGCCGGGGGGAGTTGTTTGGTGAAATGGCCGCCTTCACAGGGGTGCGCAAATGGCCCGCAACTATCATCGCCAATACGGAATGCACAGTGATGCATGTACCGGCCGATAAACTCGTCGGGCAGTGTTCCCAGACCTGTACTGCCCATACGAAACTGATAATGAACATGCTCGGGATACTGTCACGCAAGGCTCTGACGCTGAACCGCCAACTGGAATACCTCTCCATAAAAAGCATCAGGGGCAGGATAGCGAGCTTCCTGCTGGAGCAATATAAGAAAAGCGGGAAAACGACCTTTATGCTGGCGATGAACAGGAATGAGCTGGCAGATTTCCTGAACGTGGCCAGACCGTCACTGTCACGGGAGATGTGCAGGATGCGGGATGAAGGGATGATCGACTTCCACAGGTCGTCGGTACGGATCAGGGACATGGAAGCACTGAAAGCTGCGGCACAGGGAATGCACTGATCCGGTGTTTATGCCCCGGCGGCGGGAAATGGCGCAGCCGCCGAAACCGCGACGTTTTGATTTGTACTGGTTTAGAAATACTGAAATAATGGTATGAATAATGACAAGGCGATAACAGATGCCTCCGCTTCGCTGAAACGCGCAGAGGCAATAAAAATTTCTGCAGACGAAATTTTTATTTGATTGATGCATTATAAAACAGCCTGACATAAGGATTGGAAAGACTTGCACCTGAAAGGCCCAGGTGCGAACAAGAAATGGAAGAATAAGGAGAATGCCTATGAATACAAAAACACCTTGCGAATCTATGGTGGAAATGACCGAACTGGTACTGCCAAACGATACCAACCTGCTCGGCAACCTGCTGGGCGGAAGGCTCATGCATCTTATTGACGTGGCAGGTGCGATGGCTGCACAGAGGCACTGCAACCGGGCTGTTGTGACAGCCTGCATCGACAGCGTCGATTTCAGGCATCCTGTGAAGCAGGGCAGGGCCGTGATCCTCAGGGCAAAAGTGACCTGGGTGGGACGGACTTCGATGGAAGTGCGCGTAGACGTATTTTCCGAGGATTTCCTGACAGGGAAGCGGGAGTTCAACAGCAATGCGTATCTGACATTCGTCGCCGTGGATTCCGAAGGCAAACCTGTGGAAGTTTGCGGCCTTCGTCCTGAAACAGATGAGGAAAAACGGGAATACGAGGCTGCAATAAAAAGACGGGAGGAAAGACTGAAGAGGCGAAATGCGATGCGTGAAAATACGGCGTGCTCCATGTAATATACATCAGCCGGAAAAATCCTGCATTACTCTTCCGGCATTATTCTGACGGGCAGAGGAAGCAGCAAGGCAGTTATTGAGAAGGCAACCCGCGGAGCGGCAGCAAGTTTGTAATAAGGTAACTCCTGCAGCGGTCGCCGGGGCAATGGCTGTTCAGGCGGTGAATCATGCAATTACTTGTTGGAAAGAGGTAAGCGATCTGTGAAACAGGGATCAGCGGCCGCCGTAACCGGGATCGTTAAGCGGCCGGTCAGTTGACGGCCGCTATTGATCGCTTTCCTCCTCATCATAGTATGAGAGTTCCATCAGTTCATTATAGAGCCTTTCGATTTCGTCGTACTCCTCGTACTGTTGATTTTCAAAATCGTCGAGGAACTCTTCGATCTGCTCGATATCGCTGAACTCAAAGTCCGCATCGATATTCCGCGCCAGTTCATTGATTTTCTCGAAAATCTCATGCCTTTCAGTCATGTCGGACCTCCGTTTCAGAATGATTTCGGTTAAATATTATGAGCCATGATATACTGTTTATTCGTACAAGTTCATGGACAGGGCACAGAATACTGATTATGGGATCTGAAGGACACCGGCATCGGATCTCCATAATTAGAAAATTTAGGCTGAAACTTTTGTAGGTTTGTCAAACATGTGTTACACCTTGCTGAAAAAAATTCTGCAGCGCCTGCTTAGGTGAAATCCAGCCAAGAGGACGCATCGGGAAGTTATTGTATTTCCAATTGTGTATGTAAAGCTGCTT
>Ga0209720_1000648_pt1 | contig 34559 bp, 31 predicted proteins | sample AD_JPNMR3_MetaG_FD_184426 | JGI IMG/M metagenome (GOLD analysis project Ga0209720, IMG submission 184426) | Active sludge microbial communities of municipal wastewater-treating anaerobic digesters from Japan - AD_JPNMR3_MetaG (SPAdes) (version 2) | ecosystem: Engineered > Bioreactor > Anaerobic... | reverse complement strand
GGTGTTTGTAACAGCCCGCTGCGGTCGGGACCCCTGCTGCCGAAGAGGGGCCAGCTCGGGGCCGGAAAGCCGTGGTCGGAACCTGCGCTCCCCCGGGCGGCCCCGGGGCGAGGGGCAGGGGCCCCTCCGTGGGGTCCCAGAAAAAAGCCCCTCACGACGAGGGGCTTTTCATTTTTTTAGCGATGTGCCTTGGTGGGCGCCTTCGGCGCTCCCTTAGTCGTTTACCCGCTCCACGTATTCGTTGGTTTCGGTATTCACCAGGATCTTTTCGCCCTGCTTAATAAAGAGGGGGACCCGGACGGTCAGGCCCGTCTCGGTAACGACCGGTTTCGTGGCCCCCGAGACGGTGTCCCCTTTCACGTAGTTTTCGCTTTCTACCACGGTAAATACAATCTTGTAGGGAATCTTGATGTCGATCACCTGTCCTTCCCAGAGGAGCAGATCGTAGGTTTCTCCCTCTTTAAGGTAGTATTTTTTGTCTTCCATTCCTGCAATGGGAACTTCGAATTGATCGTAGGTGTTGTTGTCCATGAAGTGATAGTATTCCCCATCGGCATACTGATACTGGCAGGAATGAATGTCCACCTGGGCATCCTCTACTTCCGCCTGGGTGGGGATGGTCTGGGTAAGGACGCTCCCATCTTTAAGGCTCTTCATTTTTACCCGGGCAAAGGCACCCCCCTTGCCGGGATTTACAAATTCTCGTTCTACAACGATATAGGGTACTCCTTTTTGTAGGAGACAGGTTCCTTTGGCGATATCTCCGCCTCGAATCATAACTATCCTCTCTTATCGTGCTGGATTGGTCGGGGTCAGTCGTGGCTTTCTTCCCCGGAAGTTCCGTACCGGAAATCAATGGAAATATTATACTCACAATTGGTTCTTTAGTCTAGGAATCAGAGAACAGTTGAAAATAAAGCCGGTATATGTCTTTCTTTAACAAAGCTTTCGTTCCTTTGCCGCTTCCATAAGACGGCTATTCCAGTAGGACCCGTAAAGGTAGGCCTCTCGCAACGCGTAGTCGTCTATGCGACTTGCCCGGGTCTGGAGTCGTTTAAAGGCCTTACTCAGGGCCGTATCAAAATCGAGAAGGTTGGGGGAGCTATCTTTGAGCAGTTCGATATATAACGAAAGGTTTATCATCTCAAAGGGACCATCGAATTCGGAAGCGCAGGAGGCAAGGATTTCTTCCATCCGGCTAATGGCGGTTTTTATGTCCAGTTGGTGGGTTTTGTATGAGGCAAGGACACTGTAACCGGCGGTCATTTTCGCCATCAGATGGTGCCGGGGGGCTAAGAGTACCTCCGCATGGGCAAAGCTCTGTTCCCTATCGGGTTGTTCGGTATACAGGAAACTTTCCTTTTGAAAGGTCCCCTCAAGGATTTCCGTGGCCTCCTGTATTTCATCATAGAGGCCTTTAAAGAAGGCCGCTTCTATCTGGAAAAATCCCTTTTCGTTCTTTTGTATTTGTCCAGTACTTGTTTGATTATGGAGGTAGGTTTTAGTCCGATACATCCACAGTTCGGCCCCTTCGCTTTCTTCAATTTGAGAAAAGGTATGGTAGGCCTGACGATACTTCCCTGTTTCAAAGTAAATTCGTCCCTCTAAAAAAATACAGGTCTTAAGCCATTCGGAAAGATAGGCCTCTTCAGCAAGCATCTTGCTTTGAGTAAGGTAGTACAGGGCCCGGGAATAATTGCCATACAGAAAGGAGATCACCGCCGCATAAAAGAACGTACGGAACCGTTCTGGCACCAGGGAAGAATTTTTTGCGGTTTCGATAGAAAACGAAATGTATTCCAGGGCTTCCTGGATATGCTCGTGTTGCAGTTCTACCAGGGCAAAGACGCGGTATATTCGGGAAAGCAAAAAGTCGGGGAGACGTCGCTGGCCTTCCAAAAGGGCGTGTTTTATGTGGAGCAGGGCCTCTTCTTTTTTATAGAAGGCCAGTTCTAAAAGGGCCCGATTCGTATATGCAAAGGACTCGTACCATGACGAAGGATACTGATCGGGAAGAGGAAAGGAGAGGGCACTTTTGATGCTGTGCTCGTTACCTGAAAATAGGTGGGTGCTGGTGGTAATGATGTATTCTAAGGCATAGCGATCCTTTTCAGGAAGCAGGGCATCTATATGGCCCTCTTGTTTAAGGAAAGAGAGTTCGTCCTCTATTTCGTCGTACAGGTCCTGAATGATAGACTGGATTAAAAGGTCCTGAGGGATAGGAATTTGAAAATGAAGAAGTTTCCTGAGGAGCGTTCCCGACGCGAGGATCTGACCGGAGCTGATGTGGTTTTTCAGGATTGTAATAAGCGAGGTCTGTAGCTTGGCTTGTTCTTTTTCCAGGTCTTTTAGAATGAGGGGCATAAGAAGTTCTTCGGGAGCGTAGGGAACTTCTTTTGCAAACAGGAGCCCTTCTTGAACTAAGTGGGAAAGGGTGTTTTCTATAGTTTGTTCAGATAACATTGTGGTTTTTCGTATAATATCCTGGCACAGAGAGGGAGGAAAAAAATCTTTTAAAACATATACTAAATACCAATACATCACTATATCAGAAGAAGAGAGAATGGTTCTGTCTTTTTCTATCCATATGTTTTTTTGAATCGTTATACCCTGAGGATTAAGGGGCTGCAAAAAAAGAAGGTTATGCTTTGTGGTACTGGTCCCAATGATGTGAACCCGTGGGTGGTGCTGGAGTTTTTCAATCAAAGAAACCAGGAACGGAAAAATTTGGGGACTTGCGAGATGGATATTCTCTAAGAAGAGATAGAGTTCTTCCTGTTTGATCTCGATTGTTTCAGTAAGTCTTTGAAATACCTGATAAAATAATTCTGTGCTACGTTCTAAGAGGGCTTTAGAAACAAAAGAACGATACAATTGGGGCATGAGGTAGGAGAGCTTCTTTTTTTCTTCTTCTTGAAGATACTGCTCCAGACTTAAATAGAGTCTTCCTATTCCACCACTGGTAATACCAAAGGGAACCCGAATACAGTGGGCAGAGTTTTCTTTTTGTTTTTGTATAAATGTAGAAACAAGATAGGATAAAAAAATCGAATTCTGGTTAATAAAGATCGTACACTTTTCCGGTTTCTGGAAAAATTTCTGGAACGATTCTTCTTCTGCGGGGAGTAAAGAAATAATATTCTTTTCTATCTGTTTTTTTCGTTCCTTAAGAAAAAAGAATTTCCCCTCATACTCATTTTCTTCAATTTCAAAGAAATAGGAAAGGTGTTCTTTGATTTCTGGGTTACACCAGATGCTGCCCTGATAGGGATAGGAATGGATAAGCTTACTTAACAGAGCATTATTGTCAACGATGCTTTCCTGGGAACTCAAAATAAGGGTGTACCCAAAGTGTTGATTTTTGTAGGAATCAAGAAGGATTTTGAGCTGTTCGATGCATGTGGTAAGTTCAAGGTATACTCCAAACTGGGTATCATCTATGTGGCTGCAGAAAAATTTCCCTTCCCTGCCAACAACCCCTTTCCCTTGTTGCGTAAATCCTTTGAGAAGGCCATAGACTTCCTGGACCATGGTTGGCTTTATGCGAAAAAGCTGGGAGTAATACCGGAAGGAGAAGAACATTTCTAACATAGTAATATCATTTTCGTACTTTTTAGGATAAATGTTGAGTATTGCATAAAAATACGATAATGCTGTATAATTTTACAATCGGAGGAGTATATGGACCCAATCGTGTTACGAGGACGGAGTCTCCTTACGTGGAAAGACTATAGGGCTGAAGAGATTCGGTATCTTCTGGAATTGTCTAAAAAGGTAAAAGCCGAACGCCAGCGGGGAGAACGGCATCAGCGTTTTGTAGGTAGAACCCTCGCGTTATTGTTCGAAAAGCGGTCCACCCGGACCCGTTGTGCCTTTGAAACCGCCTTCGGAGAGGAAGGGGGACACCCCGTATTTCTTTCCACCCAGGATATTCAGTTGGGGGCGAAGGAAAGCGTAGAGGATACTGCCCGGGTTCTGGGAAGGATGTTTGATGCCATAGAGTTCCGGGGTTTTAAACAGGAAACGGTGGAAATTCTCGCAAAATATGCGGGGGTGCCGGTGTATAACGGCCTTACCGATACCTATCATCCAACCCAGGTCCTGGCGGATATCATGACCCTGGAAGAAAATTTTGGGGACTGTAGGGGGAAAAAACTCTGTTTTGTAGGTGATGGAAGAAACAATGTGGCCCGGTCCCTCATGATTATCTGTGCCAAACTGGGAGTTCATTATACCGTGGTGTGTCCTTCGGAACTCCAGCCCGATGCGGCCACCGTGGCGCTCTGTAAAGAATATGCCCGGGAATCAGGGGCGAGCATTCAGGTCTCTTCGGAGAGGGATGCGGTAGAAGGGGCTCATGCCCTGTATACGGATGTGTGGGTTTCCATGGGCGAAGAATCCCTACGGGAACAGCGGATCCGTCTTCTTACCCCCTACCGGGTGGATGAAAGTCTTATGGCGCGAACAGGCCGGTCCGATACGATCTTTTTGCATTGTTTGCCGGCGGTGAAAGGGGAAGAGGTTTCCTACGAGGTTATTGAGGGCCCCACGAGTCGCGTATGGGATGAGGCAGAAAACCGCAAGCATACGATTAAGGCTATTTTACTCGCCACCTTAGGGGAAGCGTAAGTAGCTAGTGAAACGGGCCGCGTGGATAAAGATCTAAACAGGGGAGCATCGGGAAGATGCTCCTTTTTTAAAGAAAATTACTTGCAGATTCTTTCAGGGGCGTTTATACTGATACTTGAAAAGGAAAAATATTTTTCCGATGAAAAGCGTAGTAGTGTGGGAGGTTGCCCTTGAAAAGGTTACAACTGGTATGCCTCTTGATAGTAGGGGGGTGGTTCGTGGGGAGTCTTGGTGCTCAACCTGCCGCAGGAACGAGCGGAGGGGTGCAGGAATATCCCAAGACCCCCGGTCAATGGTCTGATATGTTTTATGTTAATATCCCCATTGTAAAAATCTATCCGTATAGTGAAGGATTTATGGTGCTCTATCAAAAAAGTGGGGCCCAATTGGGGCGGCTCTATCTTCCCGAGCGTTGGTTTACTTCGGCGGGGGGGAAGGGAGAGCTTATCATGCTGGACAATGATACCACCTGGCCCTATCTTGTGGTGTTTTACAAAGAGGGAAAATTTGCCCATGTTCGGCTGTACGTAAAGCGGAGCAGGACCCACCAGAGCTGGGGTATTCTGCCCCAGGGAACGAACCTTTCCGAGTACTTTAAGAGTGACGATTTAAAGATTGAGTTCTAAATGAACGACTCCACATCAATTTCCTCATTATGTGCTGCCATCCAGGTTGAAGGCCTGGATGGTTGGCTTTTTTATAATTTTAAGCATCGGGATCCGCTGGCAGATGAGTTACTCGGGATTTCGCCGAAACAGACCAATTCTCGCCCCTGGATATATGTCCTTTTTAACCAGGAGGAGCCCCTTAAAATAGTTCATGCTATTGAAGCAACAATTCTGGATCATCTTCCTGGAAAAACCGTCCTGTATCAGAGCCAGGAAGAATTGGAACGGGCCCTCGATAGGGTGCGGGGTAAGCGACTCGCCCTCCATGTGGATGAGGCCTTACCGGTTGTTTCTTTCGTTGAGGGAGGATTTTTAAAAAGGCTGGAACGACATCAGATCTCGATTGTTTCGGCGGCCCCTTTGATTCAACGTTGTAAGGGCTTGCTTGATCAGGAGGGGATCCAGAGTCATGGTCGTGCGGCCCATGCCTTGTATGATATCGTTCATGACACCTGGGCGTTTATATCGTATCACTATAAACAAAAAAAACTCCTTACCGAAGGAATGATTCAGCGATATATTCAGGACTCCTTTGGCAAAAGGGGTCTTATAACGGATCACCCTCCTATTGTGGCGGCAGGGGCCCACAGTGGGGACCCCCATTATGATCCGAGGGGAGAAGGGACACCTCTCGGAGAAGGGGACGTTGTCCAGCTTGATCTCTGGGCAAAGGAAAAGCATTCCGGCGCTGTCTATGCGGATATTTCGTGGGTCGGAGTATTTGGTCCCTCTGCTACAAAAGAACAGGAAGAGCTTTTTATGACCCTCATTGAAGGGCGGGAACGGGCCCTATCCTTTATATCGGCGAGTCTTTCGTCGGGACGGCGCCCCCAGGGTTTAGAGGTAGATCGGGTTGTGCGGGAGTTTTTTGTGGAACGGGGGGTGGGTTCTGCCCTTAAGCACCGGACCGGCCACGGAATTGATACGGAGTGTCATGGTTCAGGGGTTAACCTGGATAGCGTTGAGTTCCCCGACCATCGGCTGCTCCTGGATGGGTCTTGTTTTTCCATAGAACCGGGGCTATATTTTGAGCGCTTTGGCTTCCGTACTGAAATCGATGTGTATCTCTGGGAAGGCCGGACGTACGTGTCGGGTAAAGAACGTCAGTATGAGTTTTTGCGAGTGTAAGGAATAAAAGACCGTTATGAAAACCTATCCTCAGTTACCGTCTCTTTTGTCGTTTATACAGGAGGGGAGTATCTTTGTTGTGGTGGGCCACAAAGAGCCCGATGGCGATTGTGTGGGAAGCCAACTGGCCCTGGCGTCGGTCCTTCGTCGTCTTGGAAAAGAAACAATCCTGTGTAATGAGGGGCCTTTTAAACGGCCCGAGGTAATCCCCTACGAAACATATTTTAGTGCTACCCTTCCTCCGGCAGGTGTGGAGGACCTGAGGGTAATCGTGGTGGATTGCTCCAGTCTTGAACGGACCGGAACTCTTATGGATAGCCTTAAACCCTATCCTCTGGCGGTAGTGGACCACCATGCAACGGGTAAACCGGAAGGAACCGTGATATTCCTTGATCCTACGGCTCCCTCGGTGACATTCCTGGTGCTCCATATCATCGAAGCCCTGGGGCTTACGCCGACAAAGGAAGAAGCGGAACTTCTTTTGTTCGGTCTCTGCACCGATACGGGATTTTTTCGGCACCTGGATGTAGGCAGCGAAGAAACCTTTTTAGCCGTGGCTCGCCTGGTACAGGCCGGGGCCAGTCCTAAGAAAATCTTCCAATGGATTAACGGCGGGAAAAGCCTGGATTCTCGCTTCCTTTTGGGAAGATTGTTGCTGCGCACCCAATCGTATTATGGGGGAAAGCTGCTTGTGTCCTACGAAACGCTGGAAGACTCCCAGGAATTTGGCCTTGAGGGTCGAGATTCGGATATGTTGTATCAGCTATTACAATCGGTGCGGGGAGTGGAGGCTATCGCGGTGCTTCGTCAGGAAAGCGCCGAAACCTGTACCGTGGGCTTGCGTTCCCGGGACAGTATCGACGTTTCTCGTATAGCGGCCCTTTTTGGTGGAGGTGGCCATCGGCAGGCCGCGGGCTTTCTTGCACAGGCGACTATCCCGGAACTAAAAGAAAGGTTGATTGCCGCTTTCGGGGCCTTTTTTGAGGGCCCTCCGCCGGTCCCCTCAGAATAGTTCTTTGGATGAATACGCCAAACCATCGTTGATGATATATGCTCGGTACTGCTTCCCGTCGTATCGCACTTTGATGCGACGGGAAAAATATTCTGGTTAGATGAATCGAAGAATGCCCTCGAGTATCATTGTTTTCCTGTCTTGATTGTAACAAAGTGTATCAAAATCTCTAAAATCTCTACTAAGAAACGAGTCGTCGGTAGGGGTATAAAAATTGAAGGTCAGATTTTGTAACAAAATGTAAAAGAATCTCTAAAATCTCCATATTTTCAATTTATATTTCTTTTATATACATTGATTTAATAAAACATTGTTTTGTTTTCTGTTTTTCTCTCTTCTGGCATGCTTTGTGCAATTTTATCTGCCAATGAAATTCTTCGATTTTGGAAGAACAGAAGGGAGGTTTTTATTCATGGAAGATCTTGATGTGTTGTATCGTCAGTACCAGGAAGGAAAAATAGAACGGAGTACTCTGGAACGTTCTGTTTTTTCCTTACTTTGTGCCTATCCGGCCCGTTTTCGTCTTGCCCATATGTCTCAGGAGGATCGACTGGACCTGGTCTCCGAGCTTTTTCCCTATATTCGCCGGGCCATAGAACAGTATAAGGATGTGGGCTCTTCCTTTAGTGCCTATCTGTATTCGTGGATTCAGTGGGGAGTAAAGGGGTATCACCGGACAGAGAAAAAAGGTAAAACCATGGAGGAACTGTATTGGAAATTAACCTGTGAAACCGATCCTATGGTAGCTGAGCCGGTGGCCCTTGAAGAAGAAACTGTGGACCCCCCGCAGGGAGATGCACCTGTTATTGGTTTTCAAGGGAAAAGGTTGAATAAACAACATGTTTTATTCTTGGTGTTAAAATGTTATCGTTATATTTCTGATGATTTTGCCCGTCGCATTGCCCAGCGTCTTGGGATGGAAGAGGAAGCCCTTTTTTCTTTGATGGAAAAGGTAAAAAAGTTACGGGAGCGCCATGATATCTGGATAGATACCCTTACAGAACGGAAACAGCGCTATACCCTGAGGATCCTGCTGTTAAAACGGGAGCTTGCCCATCCTGATCTATCAGAGCATAAGAGAAAGATAATAGAAGAGCGCCTTGCGAAGTTAGATCAAAGACTAAAGGCGGTTACTCGCCGTTGTCAGTCCCTCAGGACTTCCGCTTCTAATAACGAGGTAGCTCAGGTCCTCGGTATTCCGAAAGGTACGGTAGATTCGGGGTGCTATCTTTTAAAATGGCAATGGAAACGTTTTCACGAGTAATGGGAAGCTCAGGCGCCCAGGCCCCTGAGCCGGATATCCTTCCCCAGAGATTGAGCGAGGTTTGCTAGTTTCTGGACCTGTTCACTTGTGGTATCGGTGGTGCCTTCCCAGTGGGGATCAAGACAGTGCCCGCCCCGAAAGGGGGTAAAATACCAGGGACTATTGCCAACAAGGGGGGCCAGTTCTTCAATATCCCCTTCGGTGGTGAAGCCTTCGGGGAGTATGACGGTGCGAAATTCGTGGGCTACCCCACTGGCTTGTACTATTTCACAGCTTTCTCTGAGGAAAAAGGGTATATCTTCGGGACTGGTTGTTTTTGTACCCCCTTCTGATCTTGTGGCAAGGGGGCGTACTTCCCGATATCGGGAAAGGCCGATTTTAAGATCCACCGCCACATAATCAGGTCGGGTGTCGAGAGGGGCGGACAGGAGTTTTTTCAACACCTCTGGCCTACTCCCATTGGTATCGAGTTTCACAAAGAAGCCCTTTTCCTTTAAGAGCATAACGAGTTCCGGCAACTGAGGAAAAAGGGTGGGTTCCCCTCCGGTTATCACTACGGCGGGGACCCGATTCTGACGGGCCTCCAGAATTGCCAGGGCCTCTTCCAGATGGATCCATTCCCCCTCGTTTTGCTGAGAAAGAAGGACTAATTCGGGGTTGTGACACCAGGGACAGCGGAAATTGCAGCCCCGGAAAAAGATCACCGCCGCTAGTTTCCCCGGATAGTCCACGAGACTCAATTTCCGGAGTCCCACCTTCGTGGATTGGGTCCATGAGGGTAAAGGCGTAGCCATATCGGTATGCGCCCCTATGGCGGTTTTATACCGCCGCTGATAAAACTGGCTGTTCAGCGTTTACTAAAATAGCCCACTTTCGGATTGAAGAGGCATCAGTGGCCCGGCCTTGTTCTTTTCCTTGCCCATCCAAAAGGATGGCCGTGGGGGTACTATAAACGCCGTATTCTCGGGCCCGTTCCATCCCTTCCGGTGTTCCCGCATCGATATATTCCGCGGCTATACCCAGTTCTTGTACGGCCACCTTTGCAGGTGGACAGGCTGGACACTTATTCTGAATAAAAAGGAGAACCTTCATTCCTGCAGTTGAAATCGCCCCCTCTTCGGGGAAAAGGGCCAGAGAAGGAGAGGCATCCATCACTACAGTTGGTTTCTTTTCTTCCTTTTGGCTCTTTTTCTCTAGGGTAGATTCGGAGATGGTAAAAAGACGGCGCTCTTTGTATTCTTCTTTTTTACCGATATTCCAGTTCCGCACCGAACGGTAATAGCCCACAATCCGGGTATACACTTCGGTAGGGGTGCCCTCTACATGGGCAAGTTCTTCCCGGAGTTCCGCCAGTTCCCGTTCAATGTCCGCAAGTGTCCTCATCGTTGTCCTCCCGTGTTGTTTTTGGTGGGGCATGGCCCCTTTTTATATTCCCTGTACGTTCTTCGTACAGCTATGGTACATTACAAATCCCTCCCTTTTTTAACGGCCCTTTGCAGGTTTGTAGAAAAACCTGCGATCGGCGCTGGGGCGGTAAAAAAGATGTGTTTATCCTGCCGCCATAAGGGCTTCCCGCTCTTTTTCAAGATTAAGGATCCGTTCCCGAAGGGCCTCTTCCTTTTCTTGCTTGCAGAGGGGGCAGGTAAAATGTTCTCCCTTAAGGTAGCCGTGCACAGGACACACCGAGAAGGTCGGAGAGATAGTAAAGTAGGGGATCCGATAATTATGGGCGATGGTTTTTACCAGGTCCCGGCATACCCTCCAATCGTCGATGGCCTCTCCCAGGAAGGCATGGAAGACGGTCCCCCCCGTGTAGGCGGTCTGAAGGGGCTCCTGTAGATCCAGGGCTTCGAAAATATCATCGGTGTACATGACCGGTAACTGGGTAGAGTTGGTGTAGTAGGGTTCTCGAGTTCCCGCCGTAATGATGTCGGGATACCGCTTTTTATCGTGGAGCGCCAGCCGATAGGAGGTTGATTCGGCAGGGGTGGCTTCTAGGTTAAAGAGTTCCCCCGTTTCTTCCTGATAATCGGCCAGACGATTGCGCATAAAGTGGAGCGTTTTAAGGGCAAAGGCCTGTCCCTGGGGGGTTGCGATGTGTACGTCCTTACCGAAGAAATTCAGGAGACATTCGTTCATGCCCACAAGTCCAATGGTATTGAAGTGGTTCTCTAAGGTGTGCAGATACCGCTTTGTATAGGGGAACAGGCCGCTTTCCAGGAGTCGATTGATGACCTTTCGTTTGATTACCAGGCTTTCTTTTGCCAGGTCCATCAATTTTCCAAGCCGTTTGAAAAAGTCCGCCTCATCTTTTGCAAGGTACCCAATACGGGGTAGATTAATGGTAACCACTCCAATGGACCCCGTAAGTTCGTCGGAGCCGAAGAGTCCTCCACCCCGTTTCCGTAGTTGCCGTTTATCCAACTGAAGTCGGCAGCACATGGAACGGACATCTCCCGGGTTCAGGTCGGAGTTGACAAAATTCTGGAAATAGGGTGTTCCATAGCGGGCGGTCATTTCAAAAAGAAGACGTGCATTGTCGCTATCCCAGGGGAAATCCCGGGTAATGTTGTAGGTGGGAATAGGATACTGGAAGCCCCGGCCCGCCGCATCTCCTTCCAGCATAAGTTCGATGAACATCCGGTTTACCCGGTCCATCTCTTTCTGGCACTCCCCGTAGGTATAGGGCATTTCCACCCCACCCACGATGGCGGGCCGATCCTTAAGGTCTTCAGGACAGGTCCAGTCAAGGGTGATGTTTGTAAAGGGAGCCTGACTCCCCCAGCGACTGGGGGTATTTACCCCGAAGATGAAACTTTGCAGGCACTGTTTGAGTTCCTTATCGCTCAGGTTATCCTGTTTTACAAAGGGGGCCACATAGGTATCAAAGGAACTGAAGGCCTGAGCTCCGGCCCACTCATTCTGAAGGCAGCCCAGGAAATTAACCGCCTGCTGCATGAGGGTGCTTAAATGTTTTGCCGGTTTAGAGGTTATTTTATCCTTTACCCCCCCAAGCCCTTCCTGGATAAGCTGCCTCAGGGACCAGCCTGCACAGTACCCCGAGAACATAGAGAGATCGTGGATGTGAAAATCCGCATTTCGATGGGCCTCGGCTATTTCGGGGGTGTAAATATTCTTTAGCCAGTAATGGGCGGTAATGGTCCCCGAGTTATGCAGGATAAGGCCTCCAAGAGAAAAATTTACATTGGCATTTTCATTAACCCGCCAGTCCGATTGCTGAAGGTACCCATCCATGGTGGCGTCGATATCGAGGAGGAGTTTTTTGGCATCCCGGATTGCTTCATGGCGGGCGCGATACAGAATATAGGCCTTGGCTACCGCCGTTTCTTTTGCTTCAATAAGGGCCGTTTCTACCAGGTCCTGAATTTCTTCAATTGCCGGGATAGAATTGGGATGCCTGCTTGCCATAAGTAGCCGTAGCAATTCTTCTACCCGGTCGGTGATTGCCTCTGCTTTACCTCGCCCATCGGGTGATGCTTCAGGTACTTTTACTGCCATAAATGCCTTGGTTATCGCCGAAAGGATCTTATCCCGATTGTAGGGTTCGATAGCGCCGGATCGTTTTACTACGAATTTACAGGGCGCCGTTCCCGACATATGGATCGGTTTTTCCCCCCTTTCTCCCTGTTGGAGTTCCGGAAACAAGGATTCTTTCATGCTTTTCCTCCTAACTTTTGAATTTCCTGGACAAATTCATCCAGATTTTCAAAATGGCGATATACCGAAGCAAAGCGGATGTACGCCACTTTATCGATTTCTCCGAGTTTCTTCAGAACCATTTCACCAATTTCGGTGCTGGGAATTTCGTGGTTTGCTTTACCAGCAATGACTACGGCATCTTCAATTTCGTTTACCAGGTTTTCGATGGTCATCTGGGAAACGGGCCGCTTTTCAAGGGCCCGTTGGACCCCCCGTTCTATTTTTGCCCGGTCAAAGGGTTCTCGCCGGCCATCCCGCTTGATTACCATGAACTGTTTATCTTCGATACGCTCGTAGCTCGTAAATCGATAGCCACAGTCAATGCATTCTCGGCGTCGCCGAATCGATTCCCCATTGGCAAGGGTCCGGGATTCCACTACCTTATCGTTAAAACTACCACAGTGGGGGCATCGCATACGTTCTATTCCTTATACATCCATCGGAAAAATGCCACTCTATATATAGAGTTTTTTATTTTTCAAATGTATTATAACACGCTATAGGTTGGGTGACAAGCCCTAAATATATTTTATTCTATTTTTTACTTCCATTTTTTGAAGAAAACTGGTATGCTAAGGGATGTGTGGTCTCCGTACCTAATACCATCCCAAGCGCAATACATTGCTTTGTGGGATCTGAAGAGGAGAGGCGATGCGGATAGGCATAGATACGTTTGGGTGTGATAGTGGAGAGTCGGGTATAGGTGTCTATCTTAAGTATCTTTTACGCTATCTTCCCCGGGTATCTGCCAGATATGAACTTTTTGGCTGGGAATTTGACCGGTATGCCTTTACCGATGTGGCAGAAGATCTGGAGTTTATTTCTCAGTCCTTTAGGACAGGGCGGACTGCCAATTCTTTGTGGCATATCTTTCGGTATCCTGAATTTGCCCGCCAGCGCGGCTATGAGGTGTGTTTTTTCCCCGCCGCTAACCGGCGGCTTCCCTGGAAGTCTCCCTGTCCCACGGTGGGTACGGTTCATGATTTGGGAGCCTATCGGGGGCCCCTGCGGAATAGGGAGCAGTTGGGCGCGGTGCTTCGGCTTGTGTTCCCTGATTCGATTCGGCACCTAGATAGGATTATCGCCGTCAGTGAATGGGTAAAACAAGAACTCATTGAGGTAGCTCGAGTAAAACCCCACCGGGTCGTGGTAATCCCGAACGGTATCGATACCAGTGCTTTTTATCCCCGCCCTAAGAACGAAGAAAGTGTTTTACTGATTCAGCCCTTTAGCTTCAAGCGTCCCTATATTCTCTATGTTTCTCGAATTGAATATCCCCTTAAGAATCATATCCGCCTTATCCAGGCTTTTGAAATCTTTAAAGAGCGAACCCGCTTCCCTCACCGTCTGGTTTTAGCTGGAGCTGATCGGAAGGGGGCCGATAAGGTCAAACGGGCGGCCATGCAATCAAAGTATCGCCAGGACATATTTTTTACCGGCTATTTCCCTTATAAACACTTACCAGAGCTCTATGCTGGGGCAGATATGGTGGTGTTCCCCTCCCTGTATGAAGGTTTTGGCCTTGGGGTTCTTGAAGCGATGGCCTGTGGTGTTCCCGTGGCCTGTGCCCGGGCGGCTTCTCTGCCTGAGACGGCAGAACATGGGGCCCTTTATTTTGATCCCTACTCACCGGAAGATATGGCTGATCGAATGGTAACCCTTGCCACCGATAGAAGCGTTCATCGGGAATGTCGACAGCGGGGGTTAGAACGGGCCCAACAATTTTCGTGGGAACGCTGTGCCCAAGAAACCTTTAAGGTTCTAATGGAAGCCGCGGGTCGTTAGAAATGTCAATGGCTTATGCTACTTTCGGGTGAAAGGGGAGTAGTCGGGGTTTCTTCTTGGGGGAATAGAAAGGCAAAAACCTCGGGGGCTTTCTCTACATAGTGGATAGAAAGGGCCCGAATGATATCCTTGTCCAGTTCTTCCAGATCTTCCTTGTTTCCTTGGGGAAGGATAACGTTCGTAATCCCGTTCCGCAGGGCCGCAAGGAGTTTTTCTTTAAGCCCTCCGATAGGGAGTACCCGGCCCGTAAGGGTAAGTTCTCCCGTCATTGCCACAAGGGAGCGGGGGGCTCGTTGCAAGAGACAGGAAAGAAGGGAGGAGGCCAGGGTTATGCCTGCCGAAGGCCCATCCTTGGGGATCGCTCCTTCCGGTACATGAATGTGAAAATCATACTTGGTAAAATTCTCGTAGGGAACGTTGAGTTCTTGACCCATGCTTCGAAGGAAAGAAAGGGCGATGCGGGCGCTTTCTTTCATCACATCACCCAGGTTGCCCGTTATGATAAGTTCTCCCGAGCCTTCAAAGCGAACCGTTTCTACGGGGAGCATGGTTCCCCCGGTTTCTGTCCAGGCAAGGCCGTAACAGACCCCGATGCGGGATTCGGTATATACCAGGTCGTGTTTGTATTTTCGGTTCCCCAAAAGTTTTGAAAGGGTGGAAACCCGAATGGTTCGGCTAAAGCTTCCTATGGGTTTTTCTTCCGTGCCGTATCCTTTTGCAAGGGCTTCCCGGGCAAGTTTTCGGCTACAGTGGGCTATCTCCCGTTCTAAATTGCGCACCCCCGATTCCATGGTCCGGTATCGTATGATGTCAAGGATCGCTTCATCCTGAAAGGTAATATGAGCTTCGCCGAGACCATTTTCTGCCAGTTGCTTTGGAATGAGGTACTGTTTTGCAATCTGGAGTTTTTCATTTTCTCCATAACCGGGAACTTCTATTACTTCCATTCGGTCAAGAAGGGGGTGGGGGATGGTATGCAAGGAGTTGGCCGTTGCGATGAAAAGCACCTTGGAAAGGTTGTAGGGGACCTCGAGGTAATGATCTACAAAGGCATTATTCTGTTCTGGATCCAGAACCTCTAAGAGGGCAGCGGCCGGATCTCCTCGAAAATCCGAGGATAGCTTATCAATCTCATCGAGTAAAAACACCGGATTAATGGTGGCCGCCTTTTTCATAGACTGGAGAATTTTCCCCGGCAGGGCCCCCACGTAGGTTTTTCGGTGTCCCCGGATTTCCGCTTCGTCCCGAACGCCACCGAGGGAAACCCGCACAAAGGTGCGCCCTAAGGCCCGGGCAACCGACCGGCCAAGGCTGGTTTTCCCGGTGCCGGGGGGACCGACAAAGCAGAGGATGGGGCCCCGGGTTGCATCGGTCAGTTTCCTGACCGCCAGGTATTCCAGGATGCGTTCCTTGGCCTTTTTCATATTGTAGTGATCTTCGTTAAGAATCGTTTCGGCCCTTTCTAGATCCGGATTATCCGTCGTTTGTTCTTTCCAGGGGAGGTCCAGGATCCATTCGATGTATCCTCGCAGCACGCCCGCTTCGGGGGACATGGCCTGGAGCCGTTTTAAACGACGCAGTTCCTTTTTTGCCTTTGCAAGGACCTCCTCAGGGAGGCCCCGGGCATTCAGATTTTTTTCTATTTCATCAAATTCATCTTCTTCTGCCTCATCCTTCCCCAGTTCTTTGCGGATTTCCTTTAGTTGTTCGTTTAAAATGTACTCCCGCTGGGTCTTATCCATGCGGCTTTTTACTTTACTGGCTATGCTTTTTTGAAGGGAGGCCACTTCCGTTTCTCGTTCGATTGTTTCGTACACCTGTTGGGCCCGAGCTTTGAGATCTTCCTGGGCCAGAAGTTCAAGTTTACGTTCTGTTTTCAGGGGAAGGGTATGGGATACCAGGTTACAGACCTTTTCCAGATTCTCGATTCTTAGAACATCCGACAGTACTTCCTGGTTTACCTTTTTTGATACTTCCGCGTACTGACTAAAGGACTGTTGAATAGAACGGAGGAGGGCCACTAATTCAGGTTCCTCAGGAGGAGGGTAGTAGGGATTCTCTATAAGGGAACGAACGGTGACGTAGGGAAGATTGTTTTTTTTACTTCTTTTGATAACCTCAGCGCGGTACTCTCCCTGGAGAACCACCCGATAGCTAATATCGGTATGACTCATGTGTCGTTGTATATAGGCTACCGTTCCATATCTTGGATTTTCCGTATCAAAGGGGTCCCGGCAACCGAAAGCACTTTTACAGGCTGCGAAGATTCGATTGCCATTGTATACAATGGCTTCATCGATAGCCTTGATCCCCTTGGGAGTACTTACCACAATGGAAACGACTGTGTCAGGAAAGAGCACAAAATCATCTACCAAAAGAATGGGGAGTTTTTCAGTGATTCTCCCCTCAGGATGAAGAGAAAAAATTTTCATGCGCTCTTTTGTAAGACGATAATTTCTGGCCGCTCAGATTTAAGGATTACGTCCTTCGTGACAACTACCCGCTTTTTCCCCGGAATGGAAGGAATCTCGAACATCACATCGGTCATTATTTTTTCTACGATGGCCCGTAAGCCCCGGGCTCCCGTTTTTTGCTTGATGGCCGTATCAGCGATGGCATCGATGGCTTCGTCGGTGAATTCCAGATCTACCCCATCGATAGCCAGGGATGCCTTATACTGTTTCAGGATGGCATTCCTTGGCTCGGTGATAATCCGCTTAAGGTCTTCCTTTTTAAGGTCATCCAGGGTGACGGTGATGGGAAGCCGCCCGATGAATTCGGGGATCATGCCGAATTTGATAAGATCATCCGGGTGAAGGGCATTGTACAATTCCCGGAGATCCTTGTCTTTTCGATGCCGTACATCGGCTCCGAATCCCATGGGATGCTGGGAAATCCGTTGCTCAATGAATTTGTCCAATCCCACAAAGGCTCCACCGCAAATAAAGAGAATATTGGTGGTGTCGATGCGAATCATCTCCTGGTTGGGATGCTTGCGTCCTCCCTGGGGAGGTACCGAAGCGATGGTTCCTTCAATGATCTTAAGGAGGGCCTGTTGTACCCCTTCGCCGGATACATCACGGGTAATGGAAACATTTCCCCCTTTTTTGGCTATCTTATCAATTTCGTCGATGTACACGATGCCCCGTTCTGCGGCGGCAATGTTCCCACCCGCATTCTGGATGAGTTTGAGGAGGATGTTTTCCACATCTTCTCCCACGTAGCCCGCTTCGGTCAGGGTTGTTGCATCCGCAATCGCAAAGGGGACCTTCAGTTTTCGAGCCAGGGTCCGGGCTAAGAGGGTTTTCCCCGTTCCAGTGGGACCGATGAGCAAGACGTTAGACTTCTCTATTTCCACATCATCGGGGGTTCGGGCAGGATTGGCAATCCGTTTGTAGTGGTTATATACAGCCACTGACAGGGCCTTTTTTGCTTCTTCCTGTCCAATGATGAATTGGTCGAGGTATTCCTTGATTTCCCGGGGGGTGGGAATTTCCCCGGTGAATTGGGTTGCCAATTCTTGATCCTCTTCGGCGAGGATCTTACGACAGACCTCAACACATTCATCGCAGATGAACACATCATTGGGACCCGCAATGAGCCGGCGGGCCATATCGGCACTCTTGCCACAGAACGAACAAGCCCGTTCGTTTATTCCCATGCCGTTACGCAGTCGTGCCATGTTTTTCCCTCTTGAGAATAGCGTCTACCATCCCATATTGTACTGCATCCTGGGCGGCCATAAAAAAATCCCGTTCAATGTCAGCGGCTATCTGTTCCACCGTTTTACCCGTATGATGGGCAAAATATTCGATGGTCAGTTTCTTAAGCCGAAGAATTTCTTTTGCCTGAATCCCAATATCCGCCGCCTGCCCCTGGGCTCCTCCCCAGGGTTGATGAATGAGAACCCGGGAAGAGGGGAGGGCAAAGCGTTTGCCAGGACTCCCTGCTGCAAGGAGGAGGGCCGCCATACTCGCCGCCTGCCCAAGACAAATGGTCTGAACCGGGCATTTGATGTACTGCATGGTATCGTAAATAGCAAGCCCCGCCGTTACGGAACCGCCGGGTGAATTAATATACAAACTGATATCTTTTTCAGGGTCCTGCCCTTCAAGAAACAGAAGCTGGGCTACCACAAGATCCGCTGTAATATCGTTGATTTCCCCATCGAGGAACACAATGCGGTCTTTTAAAAGACGGGAGTAGATATCATAAGAACGCTCTCCCACTCCCGTCTGCTCTACTACAATTGGTACCAGGTTATTCATGTACTCCATATCTATAATCTACCTACTTCTGCCCCATAAGGTCCAGGTACTTTTGCTTTTTCCCTTTTTTTACTTTTACCTCGCCCAGGAGAAGATCGAACAGTTTCTGCTGCTGGAGATCTTCTTTTAAATACGCCTTATTAGTATCATCGTAATATTTTTTTATTTCCTCAAGGCTTATGTTCATTTCCTGGGCCTGTTTCGCAATTTCCTGTTCTACCTCTTCATCGCTCACGGTAATACTCAAATTCTTTATAAGGGTATCGACGATCAGTTGCTTCTTGAGATTCCGTTCTACATCAGGCCGCCATTCATTTAAGAGTTCTTCGAGATTTTTCCCGTTCGCTTGGTAAATTTGAATGAGCTGATCCACCGACATGTTCAGACGCCGGGCTACCGAGCGCAGGCGGCTTTCTTCTTCGAGTCGAATCATGGATTCCGGAAGATCGATGGTGCTTGCTTCCAGGAGTTTGTCCAGGATCTGCTGGATCTTAAGCTCCCGTTTCCGCTGTTCCAGGTTTTTTTCCAGCTTTTGTTTCAGGTCTTTTTTAAGATCCTCTAGTTTTGTGTATTTTGCATCCACATCTTGGGCAAATTCATCGTCCAGGTCGGGTAATTTTTTCTCTTTCAGCGCTGTTATGGTGACGGTAATGGTCTTGGTTTTTCCTGCAAGCTCGGGGAACTCAAAGTTCTCAGGGTATGATTTGGTGATGGTCTTGCTTTCTCCTTTTTTCATCCCCAGGATTTCATCGTCAATTTTATAGTAGTTCATGCCGGACCCAACGGTAAAGACGAAATCCTCCCGTTCTGTCCCCGGAATTACCTCTCCTGCTTCGTTTACTTCCGCATAATTAATAGTAACCACATCATTGGCAGCGACGGGTGCCCCTTCCGCCTTATCGATGACAAAGGCGTTCCGTTCCCGCAGGGTTTCGAGCTCTGTTTTGATGTCCTCGTCGGTAATTTCTACGACCGGTTCTTCGATTTCGATTCCCTTGTAGGAAGCCACCGTGACGGTGGGGAAGACGTCATAGGTGACAGAAAAGGAAAGGTCCTTTTCCAGGGAAAACTCGGGAACTTCCCGGAGGGTCGGTTGGGAATAGGGGAGGGGACGATCGGTGGCGGGAAAATCCTCCGCATCCAGGACTTCTTTAAGGGCCTTTTCGATAAGTTTACCGAAGGCATCCGCCTTTACCGCTTCTCCGAGCTTTCGTTCTACAAGATCCTGGGGGGCCTTCCCTTTCCGGAACCCCGGCAGTTGAATGTTTTTGGCGTAGTAACTGAGTACATCCGTATATTCTTTCCGGACCTCTTCTTGAGCTACCTTCACCGTAAGCTGAACCTGGGAGTGTTCTTTCTTTTCAATTTCTCTGGATACTAGCACGGTAATCCCTCTTGTGTGGAAAAATGGGGCAAATCATATACAAGACTTGCCTGACCCGGGACGCATCATTGTGCCCTGGCTTGAAAAAAAAGGCGACCCGATGGCCGGATCGCCCCATCGTTACGAGCGGGAAACGGGGCTTGAACCCGCGACATCCACCTTGGCAAGGTGGCGCTCTACCACTGAGCTATTCCCGCATACCCCAGGTGGGACCCTTTTCTAGAAGAACCCCACGGTGCTTGCGAGAGAAGGGACTTGAACCCTTACGCCTGAGGCACTAGATCCTAAGTCTAGCGTGTCTACCAATTTCACCACTCTCGCATGCCGGTGGTATATATTACAGCCGCAACTACTGTACTGAAAAGTCCAGGTTCTGTCAATAGGATTGAGGTTGAGGTGCTCTCTAAATATATGCTTTATAATACTTTGTGTTTCTTTCAGGTTTTATTTGCAGTGACTATTGGGTATCAAAATAAAAAAACCGTGCAATTCCTGCACGGTTGTAAAGCGGGAAACGGGGCTTGAACCCGCGACATCCACCTTGGCAAGGTGGCGCTCTACCACTGAGCTATTCCCGCAGATGAGCCGCGAAGGGATCGAACCTTCGACCCGCAGATTAAGAGTCTGCTGCTCTGCCAGCTGAGCTAGCGGCCCAAAATACTCGCCCTTGACGGACAGAATGCTCTATCCTCACAGCGACTGTTTCTGTCCCGTAGCTCGGTACTATCGGAAAGTCCCCTTCTTCATTACGCACGGGCCTTTTCTCCGCTAACCGGAGCGTGTAGTACCCTCCGCTGCTACAGAACATTCTGCGTCCGGAGGGACTCGAACCCCCGGCCTACGGATTCGAAGTCCGTCGCTCTATCCAGCTGAGCTACGAACGCATATGTTGTATGAGCGCCGGATCCGATGCCGCATGGGTGGATGACGGGGCTCGAACCCGCGACACCCAGATCCACAGTCTGGCGCTCTACCAACTGAGCTACATCCACCGTCGACTGACAGGGCTTACTATGCACCAAAAACAAAAAATAGTCAATACTTCTGTTGACGAAAAACCGTTCCTGTCGTAGCATAAAGCTAGTTGCTGCTTGGGGAGCCAGGAATGGCTGGCTGAGAAAGGGACGTCCCCTGACCCATGAACCTGATCCGGGTAATACCGGCGGAGGAAAGCAGGTGGTGGAAAAAATGTTTTCTCCCTTCCTTGGTTTAATTTTTTCTAAATGAAACAAATCCATTGCTCTCCAGGCAGTCCCGGGTGATCCAGCATAAGGGAGATGTACATCATGAAACAGCTTCTTACTATCGCAGGGAGCGATGCCTCTGGAGGGGCGGGGATCCAGGCGGATCTTAAAACCTTTGCGGCCCTTGGCTGTTACGGTATGTCTGTGGTTTGTGCGGTAACTGCCCAGAATACCCAGGCGGTGCTCCATGTCCATCCCATTCCGGAAGAGAATATTGCCCTCCAGATTGAGGGGATTTTTCAGGATATTCGGGTGGATGGGGTAAAAATAGGTATGGTAGGGAATTCCGCTGCGATACGAACGGTAGCCCAGCACCTTCGGTTGTATCGGCCACCTCTGGTTGTGCTGGATCCGGTCATGGTCTCCAAAAGCGGCTATCCCCTTTTGGATCCCCAGGCCCGTCAGGTACTCGTGGATGAACTATTTCCCCTGGCAGATCTAATAACTCCTAATATTTATGAGGCTGAGGTTCTTACCGGAGAATCTATTCAGAATATTCAGAATATGGAACGGGCTGCGCACAAACTTCTTTCCTTAGGGCCCCGGGCGGTGCTTCTTAAAGGGGGACACCTTACTGATCGGTGTGATGACCTGCTAATGACCTCTTCATCGATAAAGGTTTTTCCGGGTGTTCGCATTGCCAGCATTCATACCCATGGGACTGGTTGTTCCTTATCATCGGCTATTACTGCCCTGTGGGCCCGGGAAATACCCCTAGAACAGGCTGTAGCGGAAGCAAAAGCATGGCTTACGGAAGCAATTATAGAGGGGATCCCCTTAGGAAAAGGACACGGACCAGTACATCATTTTCATGCTTTTTATGATAGGGAGGGCCTGCCCAGGCAAAAAAGGCAGTAAAAAAAGAAGGGGAAAGAGGGGAAAGTATGCAATATTGTGAAGATGAAGAACCAACCCAGAACTTGTCCATTCCGGCAGGAGGCATCCTTTGTGTTATCACGGGCCGGTTTTTATGCTCTCCTGACCAGTATCAAACGATACTGGAAAACATATTGGGAGCTCGTCCTGATATGATTCAACTGAGGGAGAAAAAATTAGAAGGAATACCGGCTGTGTCGGATCGGGTGTTTTATGAAGAGGGCTGTTGGCTGAGGGCGCAGTGCCGAGAAAGAGGTATCCTTTTTATTGTGGATGATCGGCTTGATATGGCTATGGCCCTCGATGCAGACGGAGTGCATTTAGGCCGCAAAGACCTTCCCCTTTCGGTAGCTCGAAAACTCTGGGGTCGGAAGAAGCTCTATGGTATTTCTGTTGGGAGTATTGAGGAGGTCCAACAGGCAGAACTTCAGGGAGCAAGTTACCTGGGGTATGGAGCGGTATTTCCAACGAAGACAAAACAGGATATCCGACCCAATAACCTTGAAGGGCTTGAGGCAGTGTGTAACGCCGTACGGATTCCTGTGTTAGCTATCGGTGGTATTGGGATGGATCAGGTCCCCCAGGTGATGAAACGGGGGTGCGCTGGAATTGCAGTGGTGTCCGCTGTATGGAAAGCTCCCCATCCTGGTGTAATGGTACGGACCATAAAAAATCTCATGACTGAAACATGGGGTTGTAAAAAAAAATAGGAGAAACAAATGCATCTTGAATCGATTATTCAGCAGGTACTTGATGGTACACCGGTAGATAAAGAACAAGCCCTGCTCCTTGTTACGGTTCCTCTCGAACCGCTTTGTGAAGGGGCAGAGAAGATTCGTCGTCACTGTTGTGGGAATGTTTTTGATGTGTGTGCTATTGTGAACGCCCGTAGTGGTCGTTGCCCTGAGGATTGTAAATTTTGTGCCCAGTCGATGCATTATGTAACACCGGCACAGGAATATCCCCTTTTGAAGGAGGAGAAAATTCTTGAAAAAGCATACCTTTGTGCCAATGCGGGGGTGCATCGATTTTCTATCGTAATTTCTGGAAGATCGGTTGAGTCGGAAGAACTAGAAAGAATTTGTAAAATAATTAGAAAAATTAAAAAAGAAACAGAACTTTATGTCTGTGCCTCATTAGGAATCCTTGAGGAGTATCAATATCAACTTTTGAAGGAAGCTGGACTTGATCGTTTTCATAATAATCTAGAAACATCTCAGCGTTTTTTCCCTTTTGTATGTAGTACCCATACCTACGAAGAAAAAGTCAATGCGATTCGCCTGGCCCAAAGATTTGGGTTTTCGGTATGTTCGGGAGGGATTTTTGGGCTAGGGGAGACCATGGAGGATCGTATTGATATGGCCTTTGTGTTACGGGAACTTGGAATACTCTCGGTTCCCCTAAATTTACTTGATCCCATTTCGGGCACTCCTTACGAGAAAAACCCCGTTCTTTCTGAGAAAGAATTTCGGCGCATTGTAGCTATTTTTCGCTATATTTTACCCCAGGCTTATCTTCGTCTTGCGGGAGGTCGAAGGTTGCTCTCTGATAAGGGTGCAGCCTGTTTCCGGTCGGGAGCAAATGCGACAATTTCAGGCAACCTGCTTACTACCAGCGGCATTCCTTTTGTGGAGGACCGACGAATGCTTCATGAACTTGGTTTTCAGTTGTAAAAAATGGAGCCGCCGGTCCCCCGTACTGACTTTCCCTTATTTTTCTAAAATTTTCCGTAGGGATCCGTACAGTTTTTTCGGTTGTTTGTTTTGGTCAAAGGGATGGGCGCTACCGTAACCAGCGAAGGTTCCCGGAATCCAACTGTAGGCATCGGTATAGCCCCAGAGCACAAAGCATGAAATATTTTCTTCCCGGGCAATCCGCAAAAGGTCCTCATACACTGCCTGCTGGGCCGCCTCTTTTTCGGGGGTGACGGGTAGTTTTATGCGGACATCCACTTCGGTAAAGGAGACCGTAAGTCCCAGATCCCGGAACCGCTTAATGTTTGCCTGTAAAGCTTCTTTATTTACCGGTAGTTCCGCCAGCATGTGGAGTTGGAAACCTACCCCATCGATGGGAACTCCCCGATCAACCATACCCTTGACCAGGTTATAAAAGGCATCCCCTTTCACCGTTCCCGCGTATTCATTGTTGTAATCGTTCAAGATCAGTTTTACCGACGGATCGGCCTGCCGGGCCGTTTTAAAGGCTATATCGATGTATTCGGGCCCAATGGTTCGCATCCAGATTGAATTGCGCAGTATCCCGTTGTCATCGATAACTTCATTGCAAACATCGTATTCATAGAATTTACCTTTGTAGCGGGTAAGGACTTCTGTAATGGTTTCCGTAAGAACCTTCAGGGCTGCTTCCTTATCTGACAGGTTGTTGATAAACGGCGGATTTTGATTATGCCATACAAAGGTGTGGCCCCGGAGTTTCATCCGATTCTCCTCGGCAAATCGCACAAGACTATCCACGTCGGACCAGTTCCAGAAGGTAGCGGTTGGGCGGAGATACTGAAGTTTCATGATGTTTTCTGCCACAAGGATATTAAAGTTATCTTTTAATAACTTGGAATCCTTGGGATCCAGGAGATCTCCTGGGCGAACCGCCACACCAAAAAGAAATCCCCGGGAATCCACCACGGACCGCATGGTGCTGGGGGCACAGGAAAGAACCAGAGTTAGGAGTATTACCGCTCCTATTACAAGGGTTCCTCTTCGGATAATCCGTCGTATCATGTTTTTCTCCTCTCCAATTTTTTCCCCAGTGACAGTAGGGGTATTATAAATAATCTCATGGGTATTGTCCTCCGGTGGGGCCCTAACCAGATAAAGCACCAGCCTGAGGCATGCTCAGATACCCTTCTTACTATGGCAGTATGAGGGTGTTTTGGCTATAGAGCAAATTACCTATTTTGGTCGACTTGCTTCTTCTAGGAAGCTTAGAATTTCTCGGGCCTCTTCATAGCTCGCTCCACAGGTGTCCGGACGGGGGGTAAAATTGCGACACACCTCTGGATAATGAAGAGTATTATGGATACGGCAGTAACGATGTTCATCGAGATGGATACAGGGCGTCCCTGCGGCTTTTCCTGATGGCATGCCCGGAAGGCCTGGCCCTGCCGGAGGGATGGGGGAAGAGATGGAAATCCAGATACAGCAGGCTCCGCAACCAGGACGGCAACGGAAAGAAAGGCTATCCGAAGGAGCGTTAGGTTGCAAAGGATTTCTGTTCATCCTGCCGCTCCAAAGCGCCCTTTAATCTGGGCAAAATAATCTGCCGCCTCCTCAGGGCTTTCTATGGCCTGTTCTCCTTCGTGGTATTCCACCAGGTGCTGGGGAATTTCTTCCAGAAAAGGGGAGGGTTTACATTCAACAAGGCTTTGTAAACGCTTACGCTGGCGGCAACTGGTAATATACAATTTGTCGCGGGCCCGGGTAATGGCCACATAAAAAAGTCGCCGCTCTTCTTCGATATTTCCTTCCCCTTCTTCGAGACTGCGGGCATGGGGAATAAGCCCGTCCTCGGCTCCGGCGATAAAGACCACGGGAAACTCGAGCCCCTTGGAGGCATGGATCGTCATAAGATTGACCTTCCCCCGCTGGTTTTCTTCGTTTTCGTCATCCCGGGTGATAAGACTGATCCGATTCAAGTAGGGATACAGGGTGGGATCCAGATTGTCTGGGTCATTTTCCCAGGTTTCTATGGATTGAATGAGATACTCAATGTTGAGAAACTTGAAACGGGCGGCCTTTTCGTTTTTGTTGTATTCGGTGACCAGGTAGCTCCAGTAATCGATGTTATCCACCAGGGCCCGGACTTTTTTTGCCAGTCCCCGCTTTCCCAGCATTTCTCCGCGATAAAATTCAATCAAGGTGATAAAGCCTTCCACATCAATTTTGCCCTTTTCGGGAAAGAGGGTAGACGGTGCATAGCGGAGGCGATTCATGGCATCCCATACGGAGGTATGCTGCTCCCGAGCAAAGGTGGTAATATGCTCTACCGCCGTTTTCCCGATGCCCCGACGGGGTGTATTGATGATCCGCAGAAGATTGATATCGTCGTCGGGGTTCGCAATGACCCTGAGGTAGCTGATGATATCCTTGATTTCCTTTCGTTGAAAGAAACTGGATCCCCCCGAAAGGCGGTACGGAATATTTTCGGCCAGAAAGGCCTCTTCTAGGTGGCGGAACATGGAGTTGGTTCGCACGAGCACCCCAAAATCGTCATACCTTCGTTTTTCCTTCATCATAAGGGAGCGAATGGTATGGGCTATAAAATCGGCCTCTTCGCTTTCATTGGGGGGAAAGAATATCTCGATAGGCTTACCGCCCCCATTGCCAGACCAGAGTTTCTTGTTTTTCCGGTTGGTATTATGAGAGATAACGCCGTTGGCCGCTTCAAGGATAGTGGTGGTTGACCGGTAGTTTTGTTCAAGCTTAATTTCCACCCGATCCGGGAAATCCCGTTCGAACATCAGGATGTTTTCGTAATTTGCTCCCCGCCAGGAGTAAATAGACTGGTCGTCGTCTCCCACGACACACACGTTTCGATCGGCCAAAAGTCGCAGGAGCCGATACTGGATGAGACTGGTGTCCTGAAATTCATCTACCATGAGATACCGGTACTGATTCTTATAGCTTTGGAGAACCTCCGGATATTTTTCGAATAGTTCGATGGGAAGCACCAGAAGGTCATCAAAATCGACGGCATTAAATACCTTAAGACTGTGCTGGTATTCCCGGTAGACCCCCTCGTACTCGTCGTTGGCCCTGTCGCCCCAGTGGTAGCGGCCTATTTTCACGTTAGAAAAGAGCTGGCCAATCTTATAGAGATCCACCCCCTCAGTAGAAAGGCCGCATTCTCGCAGGCTCTCTTTGATGAGTTGATTTCGATCCGTTTCGTCATAAATGGAAAAATTCGAGCGATACCCCAGTTTTTCTATCTGTTCTCGCAGAATCTGGACCCCAAAGGCATGGAAGGTACTTACCGTCAGATTGTGGAGCTTTTTTCCGGTGAGTTCCCGAACCCGCTCTTGCATTTCCCGGGCTGCCTTGTTGGTAAAGGTAAGGGCCAGAATCGCCGATTGGGGGATACCCTTTTCAAGCATATAGGCGATCCGATAGGTGATAACCCGGGTTTTCCCCGATCCGGCCCCGGCGATAATCAGGACGGGCCCTTCGATGGTGGTTACCGCCTGAATTTGTTCTGGATTAAGCTCATCTTGAAATCGTAATTTCGTCATGGGCTCATTATAGGGTTTTTACAAAGATTGAAAAAGCCGTAAGTCCCAGGAGCACCACCGCCGTCACAATGATTCCTGCGAGGGCAACCCCGATGGTTACGGAGAGGAGGGTTTTTTTCCTGTCCAGCCCCAGCACCCAGGCCCCCAGGGTCCCTGTCCAGGCCCCGGTAACCGGCAGGGGAACGGCCACGAAGGCCGCAATCCCCAGCCAGCCCCACTTTTCAATCTGGGGATGAATTTTGATTCGGGCCCGTTCGATAATCCGGTTAAAGAAGCGTTCATACCAGGGAAGGTGAGAAAGAAGCCGGTGAAGCGTAGCCAGGAACAGCCAGCAAAGGGGCGCCACCAGGGCATTCAGAGCCACACTATAAAGATAGGCAAGGGGCCAGCTCATACCCTGGGCAATGGCGTAGGGGATGGCTCCCCGCAATTCCGATATGGGAAGGATGGCCAGAAGGCCCGTCCAAAGCAACGTTTCAATGCTCATATGTGATACTCCAGATGAGGGTAGTTGTGGGAACCCCCTTACACTACTAAAAAGGAGTAAAAAATAAAAGGGGCCCCTTCCTCATCTTCTGAGTCTGCGATGCAATGACTCTCTGGAGAAGGCTCACCAGGGTCTCTTCCATTTTTTGCAATTAAAAAATTGAAAACTAAAAGAGGAGATAGTATACTCTTTTCCGTATGAAAGACCCCAACGAACCGCTTTCTGTCCCTTCTGAAAAAGCCATAGTGGTTACCCAGTCCTGGGGGGATTATTGGCTCATTATTGGTGTGTTATATGGACTCATATTGCTGATAGGATGGAAGGAGTTTACCTCGAACTGGACGACCTTCCTTATTTTTGTATATTGCGCTCTCCAGGTAATTCTTCCTACCTTTCTTGCTTTTAAGTATCTTGCCATGAGAAAATTGATTATGACCCCTTCAGGGGTGGTGATTGAAGTCGGGGATAAGCGCGAAGAGATCTTATACAAAAAAGAGACCCTCCAGAAAATCAAGGTGAGCTATGTGTCCGGCTTCATCCTGGGAAAGCGCGGAAAGGATCCCAAAGTGGTATTTCAGTTTTATTTGAAACCCGAGCACGTTCATCCTTTTCGGGGTTTTAAGAAAATGTTGTATGCAAAAAAACTTTCAGTTAGCAATTATGTATTGCAGGAGAAATCGGTAGAGGTGCTGGAGTTCCTGCGACGCTTTTATGGCGATGTGGAGTGCAGCATAGATCCCGCTGTCCGGGAATACCTGGAAAGAAAATACGGGGGTGATCAGGCTCTTTCGCTTCCCTCATAAGCAACTGCCCTCAACGACCTCCTTCTGTAGGCCCTTTTTCTCCGGTGCCTATTAATCAGCCCCAACGGGCTTGTGGCAGCGGGTATTCTCCAACGGGGTTATAGCAAAGGACCCCTAGAGGCTATCCGTGCCGATTAAGCGAAGGGGGCCTCGCGGCCATCGCACTCTGCCAGAATAGAGTACCCCCTGCCATGACCATAGCTTTACAGGTGAAGCAGTTTGGTAGGCCCGGTGGCGGAGGATACGAGTATGAAGCGATACACCGAGTATGAGCGGTGGGCAATGCTCTTCAGTTATACCAGGAGAAGCCACCAGGTCCCAAGGGCGATAGTGATAAGGGTTACAGGAAGTCCTACCTTAAGATAATCGATGAAGCGAATTTCGACGCCAAACCGTTTGGCCCCCTCTGCAACGATGAGATTTGCCACCGAACCTAAAAGGGTAAGATTGCCAGCGTAGGTACTTGCCATGGCCATCACAAGCCAGGCCTTTTCGGGATTGTCGAAGTAACTTACCAGGGGACGCATCAGCATTACCGCAGGAACATTGGAAATAAGATTAGAGAGGAGGAGAGTAAAAATTGAGAAATTGGCGAGACTTCCCCCAACAAGGGGCATCCCTTTTTGTACAAAAAACTGAAACGCATCGGTTCGGGCTACGGCGGCGGTAATAATAAACAGTCCCCCAAAGAAGGCAACGATTGTCCAATCTAATTCGGCAAACACCCGCTCTGGTTTAATGCGGCGGGTAATTAAAAGCAAAGCAGCTCCCAACATGGCCGCTTCATATACGGGCATATCCAGGACAAAACAGACGGTCATAATACCAATGGCAATCCCACTTTTATATAAGAGGGGTCGGAACAGGCGATTTTCTTTTTTCCCCCCATCTGCAGGTAAGTTGATCACTGTAGTCGAAGTAAATTCCTTAGGAAAAACGATGAGTACTATTCCATAAGCGATGAGAATACCTACAAAAGAAGGTAGCCATAAATAGTTCGTAAAGCGAACAAAAGAAATACCACTTGAAGCGCCGATGAGCATGTTCTGGGGATTCCCGATGATGGTTGCCGCCGAACCAATGTTGGCACTTACGGCAAGGGCAATAAGATAGGGAAGGGGATTCCTCCGGGCCCGGAGAACAAGGGAAGCTACGAGGGGGGTCATCATGATACAGATGGTATCATTTAAGAAGAGCGCCGAGAGGAGTCCCGAAGTAACCATGATAAAAAGAAGAAGCCGCCGGGGGGTATGGGCAAGACGAAGTACGGTGGTACTGGCAAGGTCAAAAAAACCGGAGAATTTAAGATTTGCGGTAATGATCATCATGGAAAGAATCAGAATGAGGGTTCCCAGGTCAATACTTTTAAGAGCCTCTTCTGGTGCAATTGCCCCCGTAAGCAAAAGAAGGGCGGCCCCTGCAAAGGCGATGCTCGCCCGATTCATTCTGAGGCGGGGAATTCTTCCTATGGCGATCCCAGCGAGGGTAACAACAAGAAGGATGTCAATGATATATTGATTTCCTGAAAAGAGTTGCTTGAATACCTGTTCCATCTTTTAATTACTGGTTTGGTAATGAGTTATCTATATTGAGTTCTCTATGAGAGAGAAAACTTTCTTTTCATCATACCTGTTCCAGTATCTGGCGAAGGATGCGTCCTGCCTTACCACGGTGACTTATACGATTTTTTTCTTCTTCCGATAATTCTGCCACCGTTTTTCCGTACTGAGGTAAGTAAAGAATAGGATCGTAGCCAAAACCGCCATTACCCCGTTCTTCGGTAGCGAGCTCTCCCTCCAGCGTTTCCTGTACAAGATAGAAACGATCTCGTCCGAAATACAATACCATGGCACAGACAAAATGGGCGCGCCGGTCTTGAATACCAGCCATTTCAGCAAGTAACAATTGATTCCGCTCATGGCTGTCTAGTTTTTTCCCTTCCTTTTCGCCGTAACGGGCCGAATGAATCCCAGGGCGCCCTCCCAGGGCATCCACACAGAGGCCCGAATCATCGGCAATGACCGGTTCTTTTACAAGTTCATAAAGGGCCCGGGCCTTAATGAGGGCGTTTTCTACAAAAGTGGTACCTGTTTCTTCCGGGTCAAAAGAGAGTCCCCGGTCTCGGGGAATATGGATGAGAATCCCTCCCAGAATAGCTTGGAGTTCTTTTCTTTTATGTTCGTTATTAGTGGCAAACCAAAAGTTCATGGTCCTCATACTAACGGAAAATAAGGGGTAAGGAAAGGGGGCCATTGTTAGAAAATAGTAGCCACTGCCATGAACCCGTTGGAACTTTTGAATCTTAAAAAAAAGAATGGCTGAGCCTATCAATTTTTGTTTTCAATGGCGGAGATCTTTCGTAAATACATATGATCTTTCATTTGTTAGAAATTAATAGTTTCTTTCCCCTTGTTGTGGAGGCTATTTTCTCTTGGTTATAAAGGTTAGATAGCCTCCTTGCCTATACCAATCGAAAGGGTAAAAACTAAATTACAAATTCTGCTATTTCTTTTTCTAGAATGGCACTATTAGTTTGGTTTGTTTTACTTAAACTGGTAAGAATCGGTGTTAATTCGAAAATCTGCTGAATTCCTATTGTTATTTCTCCTATTCCATTTTTATGTTCCAGGGAAAGGGCCTTTATCTTCTCTATCGAGGTATTGATAAGGGCTGTTCTGGAATCAATAGTGGCACTAGAGCTATTGATAAGCTTGCTAATTTCCTGAAGTTTCCCTATAGCCTCCTTAATTTGCAGGCTTTGTTCATTAGTTCGTTCCATAATAGTACCAATTTCTTCAATGCTGCCGGTAACAGTTTTAATGCCATTCAAGATATCTAGGATTATTTGCTGTGTGTCTTTGCTGTAATCGGATCCTCGATGGATTTTTTCTATAAGTTCTTGTAAAGAAATACTTGCTGTTTCTACCCTTTCTTTTGTAAGTTCTGAGAGTTTTTTTATTTCATCGGCCACTACGGCGAACCCTTTTCCTGCTTCTCCTGCATGGGCTGCTTCGATAGCTGCATTAAGAGCAAGGAGGTTTGTTTGTTCTGCTACGGTGGTAACGATACTGATCATTTCCGAAATTGCTTCGGTGGATTTCTTCATTTCTTCCATTAGAACATGATAATCATTTATAACACCTTCAGCAGTAGATGTTTTTGAAATAAGCTCCCGGGCAGTGCGTACCTTTTCTTTTGTTAATTGAGAAATAGAATAAATATCATTAATAAATAGAGTGATAAGTTCAGTTGCTTTTTGATTAAGATTAAATTGTTCCTGGATAGTATGAACAATATCATCGATTTCTTTCTTTATTTCGCCTGTTGCAATGCTGGCCGCATCTATCTGCCCATGGAGTAACGCAGTGTTTTTATTCATAATACCGGTCTGACTGCGTATTTCTTCTATTGCAGAAGTAAACTCAGAGGTTTGATTGGAAAGACGGTTAACTATATCCCGATTACTCCGGATTACCTCGGCAATATTTCTTACCATTGTTACTAAATAGGATCGTACTTCGTGGGAAAGCTGGATGATACTTCCAATTTCATCATGATAGGGATCCTGAATTTCGGTGATAAGTTTTCCTTCTGAAAGGTCTTTCATGAAAAATAGTATTTTTTGCATGCGCCTCATGATGGCTCTCGAAATAAGAAAAGAAAGACCAAAGAAGAGAAAGGCACTTACGATTAATACAATAATGAGAAAACGGGCAAATGAGGAAAGTTGAGTTTCAAGACTTATTTTGGTTTTAAGAAAATCCTGTTCCAGAAGAGTACTGCTTTCAGTTACGATACTTTCCAGAGCGATGAAACTTTCGTGAAGCGAAGGAAGATACCCTGCCACAACAGAGGCTTCTATAAGGATGGAATCTACATAGTAATGGGAAAATTCAATATATACACTGATAGCCTCTTTTGTCTTTTGATGATATACCTCAGAACTGATGATTCCTTCGAAAAAGTCAAAGGATTTTTTTAGTTCCTCAAGGGATTGTTTTATCTCTTCTATATCCTGCTTCGTTTGTTTTTCGGAATGGATCCCCGAGGTGTAATATTGAGCAGTGAGTAGCATCCGCTCAAAGCTAGTGTTGAGCAGTTTTGAAAATTCCAAACTCTTTTTATAATTAGTTAAAGAGGTGTTAAAACCTCCAATGCTTCTTTGAATATTCTTTTGGTTGATATAGAAGAATCCTATCACTAACAAAAATACACATACTACTAATACCGGAATGGCTAATAGTTTTTGAAATAGTTTTATGTTATTAAAGGACATTTTCATCGCTGCTCTCACAATGATGGATTGAAGGAGGGGCTTAGAGCCCCTTCCTGTGACTCTTGTTATTCCTCGTCTCCTACATAGTAACCAGAACCAATCATGTAGGATTTCCCTTGCACGTCGATTCGTTTAGCATAGCCCCGTTTAGGCCCAAATTTTTTCGTTTCCGGGTTTTGCCATGCCCACTCGAACCAGCCTTCTCCTTTCGTTTTTGCAATATTGATAAGTTCCTTTACCTGATAGACCTTGTTCCCGTTCCGATCGGTACTGGAAATATTCATCAAATTCTTTCCTATGAGGCTCGTATTGCTTCCGACGACCAAGGCGTTTCCTTCAAAGTCATACAGGAAGATGTAGAATTCTCCTTCGATAAAGCCTCCTTTCGGATCCTGGAAGGCCTTTACGGCCTGTTCAATACCATTCTTGTTAATGTATGCAATCCCCCTGTTTACAAGATCAATGACCTTCTTTTCCTTTTCGGGATCGATCTTTGTCTTTGTTTGGGCAAAAAGAAGGGTTCCACTCAGGGCCACACAAAGGAAAAGAATAGCCTTTCTTGTTTTGATCATGATTTACCTCCTCCCCATTGGATTTTCTATGTTGTTTTATTATAGAACGCTTTATATAAATTGTCAATTTTTAAAAAAAAAAGTTGCCATTTTTCTGTTTTAGCGTATTATTAAGAAAACGGAGGTTCTCATGAAGAGAAACATCTTTTGGACAGCGGTACTGTTTGTGGTTTTCGGCTTCTCCCTGTTTGCCCAGAGCAAAGGAGATGTGATCTATCAGGTTTCCACCCTTGGGGCGTTACAAGAGGGGGTGTACGATGGGGTAGAGCCCATCGAAACGCTGTTAAAATATGGGGATACCGGGATCGGTACCTTCGATGGCCTTGACGGGGAAATGATTATCCTTAATGGAACCTGTTATCAGGTAAAAGCGGATGGAAAAGTATACAAGGTGGCAAAGACTGTCAAAACCCCCTTTGCGGCGGTTAGTTTTTTTGATACCGATCAAAAGATACAAATTACCGAGAGAGCTCCTTCCCTGGCGGCATTGTATGATACGATTCTTAAGGCCTTACCCACAAAGAATATTCCCTATCTTATCAAGATAACAGGAACGGCGGCCTATGTGAAAACCCGAAGTGTTCCAAAACAGCAAAAACCCTACCCTCGACTGGTAGAAGTAACCAAGAATCAACCCACTTTTGAAGCAAAAGATATCGAAGGTACCCTGATTGGAGTATGGCTCCCTGAATATATGGCAGGAGTTAACATGGCCGGCTTCCATCTGCATTTTATTTCCAAGGACCTTTCTTTTGGAGGGCATCTTCTTGAAATTGATATGCCCAAAGCAACGGTAGAAATCGATTATACCTACGGGTTGCAGCTTACCCTGCCATCGCAAAGTGATTTCTTTACTACGACGTTAAAGCAGGATAAAGAGGAACTCAAGAAAATAGAGCAATAAGAATTGGCAGTAGGGGCCCCTTAAAGAAGCGTTTTAAGATAAACATCGAAAAGGGGCCTTGGGCATTTTTCATAAAAAGATTGATAAGGAGAAAAAGAGGAAAAATACTGTTTCGGAAAGAAAAAGTATCAGTTCTCCCGATTAGCAAAAGATTGTAGGTAAGCAGCCGCGCTCTGCCATAATAGTTGTCACCTAGAACAAGATGGAACAGGAGGTGACCTATGGCTCGGTATAGCGCCCAGATACGGAATACAATTCTTAAAAAGCTGCTTCCACCAGAAAATCGAACAGCAG
>Ga0209720_1000634_pt1 | contig 35203 bp, 31 predicted proteins | sample AD_JPNMR3_MetaG_FD_184426 | JGI IMG/M metagenome (GOLD analysis project Ga0209720, IMG submission 184426) | Active sludge microbial communities of municipal wastewater-treating anaerobic digesters from Japan - AD_JPNMR3_MetaG (SPAdes) (version 2) | ecosystem: Engineered > Bioreactor > Anaerobic... | reverse complement strand
AAGTTTTGGATAACTGGCAAAGTTTTATAGAGGCTCATAAGGACTTAGTTTTTAAGTTTGCTCATAGAGCCTTTGTAAAGGCTAATAACTCGGCGTGGTTTTACGCTTCCGTATTAAAAGATTACGGGCCATTTAAGGTATCGGATTCCTCTTTTGTCTCGGCGGAAGTAGTGGATTCTGGAAAGACGACAAATGAGTTGTGGGCTGCAATTAAATTAGAGGAGAAAGCAAGGTTTTTTGATGGTATAGAAAGAACCCTCTTAGCGACAGTCAGCATTTATCAGCCACTTCTAGAGACATATACTTGGAGGCCGGTAGAGAGAGTGGATGATACAGATAAATGGTATATCGATACCAGGGATATACAACTTCAAGTCAAATAAGAACAATACTAGATATAAAAAGAAATAAGCTAGAGGTAATAAAGATGATAAAGATTCCAGCATTAGAGATGGCTTTGCCGGTGCCGACAGACAAAGAGAAGGAACTATTTGATACATTTATAGCCCCTACGGCTATTTACCGACATTTAGCTATTTAGTTAATGGCTCAAACTTTAGGTCTGAGGTGATGCGAAGCGTATCGGATGATTTTTCCGCGAGAGCATTCGGGACGGTGAAGGGCTTAAGCAAGTTTTTTGATAGAATCATTACACCCCTGACTCTTTTTTGGAATGTGAGGCACCTCCGTAATATCGGGCGTTATTCCCGGAAACGGCTGGCTGGACATGGAAATAACCGTTACGCTGCCCGCGGCGCGCGGCACGCTGGTGTTCGAGATATCCAAACAGGGGCTGGACGAGGACGCCGGAGACAACTCCGCCGAGGTCGAAATACTGCTCACGGATATAGGGATAGACAAGGATTATTCCATAGTGCGCAACGAGGATGGCACGGTCACCGTCACCGTCGTCAATAACAGCGCGGTGGGTGCGGAGAACATCTCCGTCAAGGTTACGGCGTATTCCAACGCGGAAAACGTTTTCGATACGCTTACGATAAATCTCGAAGCGGGCGAAACCCGGATCATAGTTCTAACGATACAGAAAGCCGACGTATATTTCAACACCAAAAACGAGTTTTGGCTGAAAGTCTATGTTTTGACGGAGGAAAAGGATATTTATACCGTAAACGCGGACGATTACAGCGCTTCGGACAACGTAAAAAGTGTAAAACTTTTGCGCGTGATATTTGAGGACGGCACGACGCTCGCCCTTTTGAGCGGGGACATAGCGCTTGAAACGGACGGCACGGCGTATGCGGGTTATGTTTATACGGGCGACGGAGACATAGACGTGACCTCCAGCGACCCGTCCGTAGTCTCGGTAAACGGCAAAACCCTCTCCGCGCTTAAGGGAGGCTCCGTCACGATCACCGTTTCGGACGGAGCGGTATCCAAAACCTTCGCCGTCAATGTCGCCGAAAATCGGTACACCTTGATTTTCAGGGAAGAGTAAACTGCCGACTGAGCCAGTGGTCAGAAAAAAGCTTTAGCTATGGATAGACAAAGGCAATCCTCCTTTGGTAGACCTGGAGCAGGTCGCAAGCTGCTTTAACAAAATCAAAGGAGGATTAGATGCGCCAAAAAGACTCTACGGGCAGTTTGGCATCACAGTGATGCCAAACCAAAATCTGCGGAGTTTTGATTGTTTTGATTTATTTTGAGGGTCAAAAAGTTAGTGTGAATGTCGCACAAAAGTAAAAAACAAAAAGTAAACAAATCGCACTTTCGGCACTTTAGGTTAGAACCACAAAAGTCCGTTGTGACAGTAAGGCTCACGAACAAAAAGGAAAGAAAACACTAACAATCTATATAACGCTCGTTTCAAAGCAAAAAAGCCGCAATAATACGGCTTTTAATGGTAAAACAAACGGCAGAACGATGTTTCCGTTCTGCCGTGCTGTTATGCGGGGACAAAATCAAAAGTGGTAAAAATTACCAAATACTTACAAGTTATCAAACAAAAAGTAAGACAAAACAAAAAGTAAGAAAGTAGATTGATAGGGTCTTGATTTCGCGGAATAACAAATTTGGGCAAAACAGTAGTTTTGTAAGATTGTTTGTGGTTAATTATTTATAAAAATTATTATGGTTTAAATCATATGCTAAAACAATAAGCACCCTTGATTTTTTGAATGACAAATGAGTAGCATCGATATTTTGACACTAGAAAAACAAGAAATAGAGTCAGAGCTTGGTAAGATGCAACTAGCTGACTACCGTAAAGAGGAAATCATCAAGCTCCTAAATACCAGCGATAAGCTAACCACCTTTGACGAAAAAATCTTCAAAAGCCTGGTAAGAAAAATAAAGGTCACCGCACCAAAAGAGATAGAAATATGCTACAACTGCGGAATAACCGTAAAAGAACAGATTAAATAAGATGTCCCCGTATGCGTTTAACAGCGTGTGCGGGGATTTTTTTATTTTCCCTATTGACACAATGTGTTAATTCTGTTAATATGCCCTTGTATGAAGGTACCTAGAGCAGCTCTGCGAATTAGTAGCGAAAGCGAAATGTCGTTTGATTATACCAGATAATCAAGTACTGATTACAAAGTTAATAGATTGCATAAATCAATTAGCAAAACAATGCTGCATGGTTGATATTAACCGTTTGCATTTTTTTTTGCAAACGGTTTTTTAATGCAAAATAATGGTCAAAGGAGGTGATGAAAATGAGTAGAAGTCAAGAGCAATGGGATGATTATGCAAACCAAAACAATCCGAACAATGATGCATATCAAGCAAATTTAGATAATCATGCAGATCAATGCAATCCCAACAATAATGAATATGCAGGAGACAAAGACTAAGACAGCACTTGTGTAAGACAGCCAATAGTCTGGTTGGTACCATAAACATATTTTTTTGTTTTGGTATGTGGGATTCAATAAAATGAAAACCCTGTACTATATGGGCTTTTGACTACTCAGATAATTAAAAGTCCATATTAGTGCTATTTAACACTAATTATGGAGGTAAAAATGACAGCAGATAATTTCTGGAAAAACGAATTCGGAAACAAAATAGTGGCAACAGATTTTGATGGAAAAGAAATCAGGCGAAAAGATTTTGGAACCCATTCCCCATATGATTGGGATGTGGATCACATTTTGCCAAAATCAAAAAATGGTCAGAATGAAATAGTAAATTTCCAAATCGTAAACCGTCTAACGAATGATCAAAAAGGTGAGAAGACAACTTTCACTATTAATAATGTAACATATCAAGTCAAAAAGACAAGGAATGCAAACATTGATGAATTAGCCGCATATGATTACAGTCAGAAAAAATATTGTATAGTTACTTTGGAGGGAAGAAATGCAGAAAATTAAAGAATCAATCAAATCAATAAATTACAAATTGTTTTTGGCATTATTGCTTATGGGGCTATTACCCACGGTATATACAACCGTAAGAATTTTTTATCTTGGACAATTGCCTGGTGATTGGGGATACAACATAGCAAGCCAACTTTCTTGGGTTAATCTTCTTTATGAGATTATTCAAGAAGCGATTATTCTTCCATTATTCTTTTTTATTGGAAAAGCCTTTAAAAAGAATATAGATGAACTCAATAATACCGTAAGAACGGGAGCAATTGCGACATTTGGCGTTTATTCTTTATTATCAATAATTATTATAATTTTTGCCGTGCCAATGATAAAGCTTATGGCACAGGATACGACACTAATTGCGGAAACAGCTACATACATAAGACTAGAAACAGTCGCAAATATCTTTGCTACTCTTGTCAAATTTTTCGTCATTGTGTTAGTAACAGTCAAGAAGGAAAAGTATTTATACTTCATTCTTAGTATCCAAATGATACTATCAATCATATTAGATACTTTTTTTGTTTCATCGTTAAATGTGTCACTGCGTCTTGGTGTAAACGGTATCGCTTATACTAACATGATTATCAATGCACTATTACTTATGCTGGCGGTATACTTTTTGTATAGGGAAAAAATTGTTTTGCTTAAAAAGGCAAAGCTAAATTTCCAATGGATGAAAGAATGGCTGAAGGTTGGAGGATACTCTGGACTAGAGTCTTTCGTACGCAATATTGCTTTCATGTTGATGATAGTCAGGATGGTCAACGTTGTTGGAGAGCAGGGTACATTCTGGGTAACAAACAATTTTATTTGGGGTTGGTTGTTATTACCAATACTTCAACTTGGTGAACTTATTAAGCGTGACTGCGGTGAAGAAGGCATAAAAGCAGTAAAGAGCAAATCATATGCCTACTTTTTGATTACTGCAGTAATATGTGTATTATGGTTAGTGACAATTCCGGCATGGGAGCCCTTTATTAAGAACGTTATGAATGTAAGCAATGCACATGAGGTATATATCTTAGCGTTAATTAGCTTAGGATTCTACATTTTATTCGCCTTTAATAACGTCATTGATAGTATCTTCTACGGTCTAGGAAAAACAAATTATATGTTGTTCCAATCCTTAGTGATTAACATAGTTTACTATGGTTTAATGTTTATCCTTTATGCTACAGGCGTCTATGAGCCGACATTGACAAAAATTGCGTTGATGTTTGCCGGTGGAACAGCAATGGACAGCGTACTGACTTACTTCATTTTCTGGTGGATGCTGAAGAAGAAAAAAGGCGGCATGGAAGATAATTTGAAGGCGGAAAATGTATGAGAATTCTTGTGTGTGGCAACATCAACAGCGGAAAAAGTTATTTAATCGATAAGTTGAAGACCATGCTTCCTAAGTATGATATTGCTCAGATCGATGCATACAGAAATCAATACGGTGATGGAACAATTGAAAAGGAGCTCCTTGCACGCACTAAATTTGTAGAAGCAGTAACGAGAAATGATAATATCATCGTGGAGTTATCGGGAATGGGGCCTCTTGCAAGACAATTGCAAGAGGCAATCCCTCCAAAAACCTTTATTATTCTTTATGTGGATACAGATGCAGAAATATGTGTCCGAAGGTTAAAAGACAAAGACTTTTCAAGAATACCATATCCTGTATATCAAGAAGAAATGTCGGATACCATCCGGCGTATCGGCAAAGAATTAATTAATGGTGAACTTCATCAGCTTTGGTTGTCAAAGGCGTTGCAAATCATCAGAATAATAAGCATTGATGAGTTAACCAATCTGCCGTTCAGTCATTATGAAAAGCTTTGCGATATCCTAAAATTACTCATTCCCAACACAGATGTTAAGGAAATTGTTGCATTTGGTTCACTTGGAAGAAATGAATTAAGTAAGTTATCGGATATAGATCTTTCAATAACCACTACCATGACGGTAGATGAAGTTGCTAAGCTCTATAAATATGTTGCGGATATTACTTTTATTGATACTGTAGAGAATAAGGTTACCATTCGATTTGGAGATATCCTCATTGAATTAGTCATAGTTCAAAATCAAAAAGATAACATGTGGTACTATGTCAATTCTATGGTTAAATGCTCCGAAGCTACGGTAATTAAAGGCGATGCGGATCTTGTCCAAGCATTGCAGACAGCAATCGATGATTTTTCTTTTAACGAAGAGAAGATGATTGAGCAAACTATAAAAAGATTAATCTTTTTTGTATTATCATTGGACAACATCGCGAAGAAAGGAGATGATTATAAATTCTTCTTTCATAATAACATTATCATTCACGAAATCATAAGGCTACAGCTCTTTTCGAAAGGCGTTTTCCAATATAATTATCTTCCCAAAATGGCATTAGATAAACTGGAAGGCATCGACATTAAAAACCTTCTTTATGATTTTAACATTGATAAACAAAAGCATATCAAAAACATAAAAGCAATTACGGCAGAAACCCTAAAAAAAGTAGGATGCAAAGAGAAAAAATATTATGACATATTATGTTAGATAAAAAAGCGATGGAGCCTAAAAACAGCCTTTTCGTTCGTTAGGGGTACCCTAAAAAGCGATATTGTTCGTTAGCATAGAAGGGGGAACAAGTCCCTAATTGAGGGCAGGGACAACGAACGATAAGTAATATTTCTTGAAAGTTTTTGAGAGGGTAGCTGAAAACAGGCGAAAAGACGCGAAAAACAACAAAAAAGACACACGATGGGAGCGAGTTTATACGCTCCTTTTTCGTGTGTCTTGGTGGCGGAGAGAGTGGGATTCGAACCCACGTAGCTGTTCCCAGCTAACACGATTTCGAGTCGTGCGCATTCAACCGGGCTCTGCCATCTCTCCGCGTGCTTAGATATTCTATCCTATTTTATAGCGTTTGTAAACGGTTTTTACGCATTTTCTATTGTTGCTTTCAACTTGTTTGCAGTGATAGAATATTTATGTTATTATTAATACTAATTATACCTCTGACGGAGTTTAACGATAAGGAGAAATATGCGCAAAATTATAGCTGTGATAGGCGACGCCTATATAGGCCAGGAGGATACGCTTAAGTATCAAACGGCCTTTGAAACGGGCAAAAAAATAATAGATAACGGCTACCGCCTGCAATGCGGGGGCCTCGGCGGGGTTATGGAAGCCGCCTGCAAAGGTGCCAAAAGCTCCTCTAAGTACCGCGAAGGGGATATAATAGGCATTCTCCCTTCTTTTAATGTCGAGAACCGAAACCCATATATCGATATCCCGATCCCCACAGGCATAGACATCTACCGCAATGTAATTGTGGCAAACGCCGCGGCGGTTATAGCCATAGGCGGCGGCAGCGGGACGCTGTCCGAGATAGCCAACGCGTGGGCTTTGAGGCGCATGATTGTGGCCTACAAAAACTGCGGAGGTTGGGCGGCAAAGATTGCCGATAGCCGTATGGACGAAAGAATCCGCTATCCTTCCATTGAGGACGACAGGGTGTACGGCGTAACCTCTGCCGACGAGGCTTTGGAGATTATTAACGCCCGCATAGAGCTGTATACCGAATACCACGGCGGCATATCCTTCTTGAAAAAATAGGCAGTTTAATATATAACTATTGAATTATGGCCTTATCTGTTATATAATATTATTTAGTTTATACAGTAAGGCTGAGGCATCAGAGCATGAGAAACATGGCCAACCAAAAGAGAGTATTCGACGCCCACATATTCGTGTTTGTTATGTGGCTGTTGTTCGCGGTATTGTTTATCGCGATATATTTTTATGCTCTGTTCCCCAAGGCTACATATTTCGGGATAAGCGACCGCCCCTATTTGCAGGACGCGCCCGTAGATAAGATTCAGAAAGGCGATCTCGTATTCTACAACAAGAATGTTGCCGAGCCCAAAGAAGGGCAGCTTATAGTCTATGTCACAAAAGTCCGAGACGGCGAGGGCAAGGCCAAAGAAACCGTAAAGACGGATATTTTTGTAAGGATAGAGCAAATCGAAAGCACCCAAATCGTAATAGACGAAGACGGCTACGAACAGGAAGTCCCGACAACCATAAATTATTATGTACTAAAAACCCCCGGCGAGGAAGGCGAAGGCTATGTGTTTTTGGACGACTCCGCCGTCTTAGGGTTTTCTTTCTTCAGCATACCCAAAGTGGGCTACGGGCTTATGTACCTGAATTACAACCTGGCTATCAGCCTTATTGGGCTTGCGATAGCCTTCCTTCTTATGGTCTGCATGCCTGTGCTGCTTATCGTAAAGAGGGTACGCCTCAACCGCCTGCCCAGCCCCTTCAAAGAAGGCATTGATTTATCTAAACTAAACAAGGAAAACTACTACATATACACCGAGTTAAAGAACTTCTTTGCCGAAGGCAATATGCAGGTAGAGAAAGGCAACGATTGCCTTAAAGTATACATTCCCGTGGGCGGCGGGCGCAAGGTGCTGTTTGCCACCGTTGTGCATACCAATAAGACCATTAAAGTGCTTATAAACAGGGACTTCAGCCGTCCCGACGGCAGGCTAGACCGCTCCGCCTTTATAACCGTTTACGGCGCGGCTCAGCTTCCCGAAATTAAAGAGCGCATTATAAAGATTTACCGCGAATTCTTCAAGCCCGACATACAAAAGATTAAAGCGAAATACCAGGCTTTTTAGAAAACCCCTAAATAAGGGAGCGAGGTTCGCTCCGACATAAACCGTTAACTAACAAAGAGCGCCATTCAAACGGCGCTCTTTTTTATGCAACATTGATAACAATCCGATTAAGTGTAAATCTGCATCTCCAGCATCTCTTGCCCTGCCATTTCGGCTTCTTTTTTGGCGCGGAGGGCTTTTAGTTCCTGCTCGATGCGCTTTCTGTCGTTGACATTGTATTTTATAAACAGCACTGGGATGGCGAAGAACAGAGACCCGAGCGCGGGGCCGAGTATGTAGATGGGCCAGATATATTTGTAGAAGGCGTCGCTTTGGGGAAGGCCTAAATCGTACTTAGTTGCATCAAATTGCAGAATGGTAAGGGTAAGCCCCATAAAGAAGGTCGAAATGCCCTTGGTGATTTTGGCGACGAAGTTCTGCATGGCAAACACCATACCCTCGTTGCGTTTGCCCGTCTGCCACTCCATATAATCGATGCTGTCGCCCCAAAGCGTGGTGCAGGCCACGCCTCTCATATTGTTGGGAATGCCCGCTATCATAAGCAGGACGCCCGAAATAACTATGCGGTAGCCGTCGAAGCCGACAAAATAAGCCGCGATCCTCGTGCCGACATCCAGGAATAAGGATAAAAGCAGCACATTTTTCATTCCGCCTATGCGGTGCGAGAGCTTGTTGGCAAAGAATATGCCGACGGCGCCGGGAAGCCCAACCACCAAACCGAAAACAAAGCTAACCGTCAGGCCGTCTATCTGGCGCCCGAACACATTGAGGGTTACCATATATTTGAAGAAATAAATGCTGTCTACGCAGAAGGTAACAGAGGCCAGCACATTGCCGAACACCAAAAGGAGTAGAAGCTTATTTTTGAAAAGCAGCTTGTAGTCGTTTTTGATGCTTCCTTCTATCTTGACGGCAACAGCCCTTTCCTTGGCCTTGTAATTGAAGAGGGAAAGCGCCATTCCGCCCAAACCGAACAATACGCCGAATATGGCAAACAGCTGGGATTCGGTCATGCCTATCAGGTTTTTGCGCGCTATTACGAGGGGAATAATGCCGGGAAGCCAGGAGCCTATCATTCCGCCTATACGGGCAAACTGCACAACCTTGCCGCGCTCGTCGGAGGAGGTAGTTATCATGGCGGTCATGCCCCATTGGGCGATATCCTGGAAGGAATAGAGGGTATCCCAAAGGAAGTACATCCCTGTGACAAACGCGACCATCAGCCAGCCCTCGAGCCCGACATTGACAAACATCATCATCGCCATAATGCCTATGGGAATTGGCATCCACTTAAGATACGGGCGCATCTTTTCGCCGTTTTTGAAGGTGTGCCTGTCGATGAACATACCGACAAGAGGGTCGTTAATGGCGTCCCATACACGGGCGGCGCCCAGTATAACGCCTATCGCCATCAGGTCCATATAGATTACATCGGAGCAGTAATAAAAAAACCAGGCAGAAACAAGATTGTAAGTAATGTTCTGCCCGGCTACGCCGACCATATAGTGGAACAACTCTTTGTTGGACACCTGGCAGTTGGTGTCATCGCCCATCACAAAACGCAATACCTTTTTTAACATCTCTCTTCCTTAACGCGACAATAGTGTTATAATTTTACAATAGCTTCGCCTCTAATGCAATAGCCAATTTTTTGCATGTTTATGCCCTGTGCTGCTTTGGCGAAGCCGCTAACCTCCTTGTTAATAAAAATTTTCCCCCGCGCTAAAAATATGAGCTAATCCAGCTCGTCCAGAGTTTTCTCGAAGCCCGAAATAAAGTTTGACATAAAATATCTGACTTCGGGCAGAGCGTTTTGATCGAGTTCTTTGGAAATGCTTTTGAGAGCCTTGGAAAACTCTTTATTGCCCGCCTTTACTTCCTCTACGCACTTGACATACGCTGCGAGCTTGTCGGCGGCCTTTACAAGTTTGTACTCGTAGGATGAAGTATCGGGCGACAGAAGCTCTCTGTAGCCATCCTGAAACTCTTTGGGAAGCATTGTAAGCAGCTTTTCGTTTGCCACAGCTTCCAGCCCTTTGAAGGCGGTTTTTATCTCGTTATTGAAATACTTAATGGGCGTGGGGAGATCCCCCGTTATAACCTCGCCCGCCTCGTGAAAAACGGCAAGGCTGACGCATTTGCCGACATCTGCCGTGCCGCCGAAAATCTTATTGTTTATTGTCGCGAGCGCGTGCGCGAGCTGCGCAACCTGCTCGCTATGCTCCATGACATTCTCGTTTACGCCGGAGTGCATAAGGCTCCAGCGCTTTATAAATTTCATCCTGCTTAGATAGGCAAAAAAGTTGTATCCCATTACATTTTCACCAATATATCAAGCAGGCTGTCCATAGCCTGGTCGCTTATATCAGCCGTCTGGTTGAGGTGGCGGTAAATCTCGCGGTACTTGAATATTCTCTTGTGGTCGTCGTCATCGAACAGCACGGCAAGCGCCCTCGTGGTCATATCGCCCACCTTGTTTTCCATCCTCTTTACATAGATGGCTTCGTCGCGGGCTGTGATCTTGTGCTTGCCTATGTTTTTTACGGCAAGAAAGACATGCTCGCACATATCGACAAGGGCGGAGGTTACCGAGCGCATTTCGTCGTCGGGGATGACATTGAAGAAGCGGATTTCGTCCACCGAGGTTTTGGCGTAGTCAAGTATTTCGTCCAGCTGGTTGGAGAACCTGAACAAATCCTCCCTGTCGATGGGCGTTATAAAAGTCCTGTTAAGCTCGTCTATAAGGATGCGCCTTACCATATCGCCTTCGGTTTCGGTACGGATAACCTCGTCGGCGATGCTCTCGTCGTGGGTAATGCAGTATTCGTTAAGGAGCTTCATGCCCTTTACGACCAATCTCGCCTGCTCTGACAGCAAGTCGAAAAAGTTTACCGACCTGCGCGGTTTGAAAAGCTTGAATTTCATTGTATACCTCCCTTACGGCAACCCCATTATCAATTTGCCAATTAATAGATAAAATGCGGCCCCGAACGCGCAGGACACCGGCAGCGTCAAAAACCAGCTTGCTATTATCCTGCCCGCGGTCATCCATTGAACGCTGTTTGCCCTCTGCGCGGCGCCAACGCCCATTATCGAGGACACCATTACCTGCCCCGTGCTTACGGGTATGCCAAGCTCGTTAACGGTGATCATCACGATGTTTGTCGTAAGCTGTGACACCACCGAGTGGACATCCCTTACCTTGAATATCTTGCGCCCTACCGTTACTATAACCTGATATCCGCCGAGAAGCATCCCTAAGGTGAGCGCGCCCGCTATTCCTATTACGATATAAAAATCGAAATTATTGGGAAGCTTATCGGCGCTTACAAGCCCGAGAGCCGACATCATCATAAACACGCCCAGGGACTTCTGGGTGTTGTTGCTCGAGAAGCCTCCCGAAAGCACGACTATGTTTATCCTTTGGATGATTCTCAAAATTCGGCTTAAGCTTTGGGACGCGTATCTCGCTATGTACTTAAACAGTTTCATAAAGGCGAAGCCCAGTGTCAGCCCTATTATGGGGGCGAGGAACACCATCAGTATGATATTGACGATAACATACTCCGTCCATTGTATGGACGAAGCCCCGAAGGCTACTATGCCCGCCCCTATTATGCCCCCGAGAAGGGAGTGCGTGGCGCTGTTGGGCACCTTAAATATGCCCACAACGCCGCACCATACCAGGGTGCCGATAAGCCCGGCGAGCAGGAATGCAAACGCCTTGTCCGCCGAAATGCCTTCGAAGAACCTTGTGTCTATGAGGTTTTCCGCCATGTTGGCGGCAACGGCTATCTTACCCAGCCAGAAGGCTATTATGGGTACGCAGAACTTGGTAATCGCGGCTATAATCGTGGCGGTACGCGGCTTTACCGCTCTCGCGGCAATTGTCGTTGCGACAGCGGTAGACCCGTCTATATAACCCATATAGAACGAAAAAACAAATATTAAGCTGAGCAATACAATCGCATATGTGCCCACAGCCCGCCGCCTCTTTTATTGAATATAATTGTATAAGATTATAGTATGTTAATCCAAAAAAAGCAATAAAAATGTTCATTTTTCAAAACATCTTCAGCCGTTTTTTGAATTAAATTTCTGCCAGGTTTTTATTGATGTATTCCATGCTGTCTTGCATGGATTTTATGGGATTGGGGCTTATGTCAAGCTCGGCCACGGCAAACTTTGTGCCCGCCTCTTTGGCCGCCTTTATGACCTCGGCAAAGCCTAATGTGCCCTTGCCAACAGCCCTCATTATGGGAAGCCCCAGCACCTTCTGATAGTCCTTAAGGTGCAGAAGGTCGAGCCTGCCTTTCAGCTTGTTTATATACTCCACGGGGTCGCGCCCCGTAAACTTCACCCAGTATGTGTCCAGAATGAATTGCACCGCGGGATTGGTATTTTGTATCATATAGTCGTAGTAGGTCTGCCCGTCGCCCGCCGCCTCGAACTCGAACTGATGGTTATGGTAGGCAAACTTAAGCCCGTAAGGCTTGAGCCTCTCCGCCGTTTCGTTGGCAAAATCGACAAAGCGTTTTACGCCGTCGAGGCTCCCCCGAAACTCGTTTGGCATACTGCCTATACCGATTATCCCCGAGCCGAAGATGAGGTGTTCTTCGGCTACCTTGCCAAGCTCTTTGGAGAGCCTGCCAAACGGTGTATGCGTGCCGCAAATAATCAAGCCGTTTTCTTCCGAAAGCCTTCTTAGCTCGGCCGCAGGCATCGGGCATATCGCGCTAAGCTGGACGGTTTTCGCGCCCATCTCTTTTACCTTTTTGAAGGTCTCTGCGACGCCTTCGGGCGTCCTACAGTATTTCCTTAGCGAATACAGCTGAACCCCGAATATCATAATCCCTCCTTATCCCTGGATATCAGAATACCTTATTGTGGATATATCGTAGCTCTTATCGGAGTTGATTTCTATTAATGTTGCCCCGCGCTGCTCGGTCTTGTTTATTATCCCGCTGAAGGCGTAAGCAAGGTAATCTATCGATTTGCCGTAGGTAAGGCGGACACCCTCGTACTCTATGCTGAAGTCGTTAACATGGTCGTGCCCGCAAAACACGGCAACCGTGCTGCCCAGATTGACAATCGCCTCGAAAATGTTGCTTTCGACATCGGGGTGGCAGACTTCCTCGCGAAGCTCGCCGAAGAAGTGCTTGACCTCGTCGGAACCGGCCTTGTAGAGATCCCAGGCGGTCGCGTATTCCTCGAAGGGTATATGTATGAACATCATGCTTTGGACAAGCTCTTCTTTGCCCTCCGAAAGCTTGTTTATCCAATCGACATACCACTCTACCTGGTCGTCGTGAATCTTGTCGTAGATGTTTATGCCAAACCTGCCCTTAATGTAGTCGTTGCTGTCCATAAGCACAAGGGCGGTGTTGAGTTCGCCGTCGCTGTTGTGGAGTGTAATTATTTGATTGCCGTAGCCGTAGATATCCTCGGGACCCCTGACGAGCAGGCAGTTTTTTAGCCCCGAATAATACTCGGTAAGCTCCGACCTTTTATAAAGCGAATAAGGCTCGGAATCGTGATTGCCGAAGGTAAGCACCCATGGGATACCGAACTTTTCCATAAGCTCGCCGAAAATCTTGGAAGCAATCATGTTGTTTATCGTTCCCGACAGGAAAGGAACGGGATAAACGAGGTCGCCCGTAACGATAACAAGGTCGGGGCGGGCGTGTTCGATAAGCGTCCTTACAGCCTTGATAGCCATTTTGTCGTTTCTTATGCTAAGAAGCCCTCCGCCAATGTGGATATCGGTAAGCAGGAGTAAACGGATGGGGTCGTCGGTTGCGTATGTAATCTTATAGCCGTATTCCGTAGCCTCGATAAGCGCTTCGCGCGCCTCGAAGGGCAGTATATCGGCAAATTCCTTTTTGGTGATATCCGTACCGACGCACATTATGACGGTAAGCACCGACAATACTCCGAGCACGATACCCGTAATTAAGGCGAATTTTTTCCAATTGAACTTTTGTCTGTCTTTCTTTTTCTTCATCTGGCTTTCCAAGGCTTTAGTTTATTTTTTATAAATCTTGTAGGGGGTTGCTGTTTGGCAACCCCCTACCGATTAACAATTTATTAAATCCGTATTGAGTACTGACTAATTGTAATCGTGAGGATCTATTGATTTGGGAAGATTAAGGCTGCCTCTTGTATCGAAATTATTGAAGCTGGCGTAGCAGGCTTTCATATAAGGAGAAAAGAATTCTTTCTCGGGCCTTTGGGGTGCGGCGGCAGGTTTTTCTTCCTCTTCCGCCGCTGCTTCAACAATTTTTTTGCCGTATTGTTTCTCGCGTATGACGCCGATTATAAGGCTCAGAATTACGATGAGGCCGCTGAAGCATAGGATAATGTAGCGGGCGGGGAACAGCGTGATTACCATAAACAAGAGGTGGTTGCTGTCCAGCCATGCCATATGCATGTAGTCCCAAACGCCTCTGGACTCGCTGGCGGGGGTGATGGAGATGGAAACCGTACCGGGGTTGGCACCCTTCTCCTCTGCCTCGTTGGGGGCGATGATGTCTACGCCTATCGTGATAACCGATCCTGCGAGGGCTTCGTCCTTAATGGCGGCATTGAGGGCTTTAAGTATGTTATTGATAAGGTTTTCGCCGAGCGTTACGCCCTGGTTGGTGGTAAGGAGGTTGGTAAGGATGGTCTTAAGCTGCCCTTCCTCCATACCGCTTATCATTTTGACAACTTCGAGGTCGAAGGTAAGCGCGCCTTCCTGCATGTCGAGGATTGTCCACCTGATGGGGGACTCGGTCTTGCCGGCGGCCTCCCTGCCTTCGCCCTTATAAATGAATATGATATCTTCCTTTTCGGGGTCTTCGGTGCTCTCGAGCCTGTCGTTAATGACGAGGTGCACGATGGTGGGTATAGTCATGCGGTCGTCGTTGGCTAGGTCGAGCCAGGGGCCTACGAAGGTGTTGAAGCCGTCTTCGTTGAGGCTCTTATAGTTGGTGTGTATGAGGTTTTTGACTTCCTCGTTGCGGTAGCCTTCCTCGAAATACTGTTCGCGGTACGCTTCGTTGAGGTTGCCGTTGGCGAGGTTCATTTCTATAAACTTCGTAAGGAGGAGATTGTGGTATTCGGCCTTATTGATATAGTCGTACATGACATCCTCGTAGGTTATCGTGCCGCTGGTGGCGTCATCGAGGATATCGGGAAGAACCTGGTCTACCGCGAACCATACGCCCGTCGTAAGCACTACGCCGCAGATAACTAGAGCGGCTGTCGCCTTACGGATGGCGGTGACGGTTTTGGCCTTACGGGAGGCGTTCCAGGTAATAAGGCCCGCTACAAGGTACAGAAGGCCGAGGACAACGGTAAGGCCGATGCCCGCGAAAATGTATATGCCGTAAGTCTTGCCGGCTTCGATGATGGGCCAGCTGGCGTATACCACGGCCCCTATCATGAGGGGGAAGCCCAAAATGTACATTAATACCTTAAAGAATGTTTTCATTATTTGTTCCCTCCCTTAATGAGCTTGTCAAGGGTTTTCCTCTCGAGCGCGCCGAACATATACGCCGCGGCGAGGCTGAAGGGGATAACGCCGGAGAAGTAAAGGAAGCTCTCCCTGAGGACGAACCAGGGGTAATACTTGGTGTATACCGCTGCATCCTTCTCGGTGCGCTTGAACATCTTGATTCTGTCGCCCAGGCTTTCGGCCTCGTTGCCGTTGCTGTCCAGCGTGACTTCGCCAACTCTGGAGCCGATGAGGACGGAGCCGACCTTGCCGCCGTGCACTTCGCCGAAATACTTGGCGTAGGCGTATTCGCGGAGCTCTTCGTCCTGGATGAAGTAGAATACGGGCTTGGTCTGCGGGGACTGATAGTTGCTGTAGCCCTCGATGAGGTTCATTATGGTGCTCTCGTCTATATTGAGTTTGAGGGCGGCAGCCAGCTTGATAACCGTTTCGAGGTCGAGGTTGGCGTTAATGCTGTCCAGAAGCCCTTCGGGGAGCAAACCGCTTGCGATCGTATTAAGGATAGTCTTAATAATATTCGCGTATTCGCTGATGTTCGCGCCCAGGACGCCTAGTATCCTGTCGAGCCTTTCGGGGGTTATGTAGTAACGCTTGGCGTTTTTGACATCGGAAAGGTCGCTGCCGTAGAACTCTTTGTATTCGGCGGAATTCTTATACCTGTTCCACTCGGAGTTGGGGTTGGTGGTGAGGGCGGCTATGGCGTTGTCGAGCTCTTCGTCGGCATCCTTACCGAGCGCCTCGTACTTTGCCCTGGTGTTGTAGTAAACCTCTAGGATGTACCTTGCCTGCTCGTAGCCGAACACATAACCGTCGGCGTACATACCGTTCTTGCTGTACACGGCGCCGCCTTTGGAAAGGCCGAACACATAGTCGGTGGTGAAGAACTCGGTGTCGATAACATCGGTGCCTTCCTCTATTTCGAGGTACTCGGACATATCGGTGTTCTCGTCGCCGTAAACCTTGTACTCGTACTTGATGTTGTAGAGGCTAAGAAACTCTTCGATGTCCGCGTTTAGGTCTTCGGCGTTGTCTTTATACTGGGTGAGGTGCATGCCGTATGGGTCGAAGCTTAGCCCCGCCTCGTCGTATTCTTCGGCAAGCTTGTCGAACTCGGGCTTGATGAAGAACTCGGCATACGCCAAAGGCCCCGCGATAACGGCAAAGCCGATAATCGCGACAACGATGATTTTGGCCATCGTGTTCTTTTTGAAAATGAGGGCGCACAGAAGCTGGACTATCGCCACAAGAGCCCACGCCGCCGCGACATAGTATAGGGGCAGCTTGTAAGCATTGCCAAAGGCGACGCCGTTAAGGCTTTGAGCGTCTCTGTAGACCAGATGGAACAGAAGCAGGAAGCCCAGCAAATAAAATGCCACTTTAAGCACGCGGAAAAACACCATGCGCGCTTTAAGGGGATTGTTAGAATTTACTTTAGCCATCTTTTTGCCTTCTCCTTAAAAAATAATTAAAGTAGCTTTAGACTAATTAAGTATATTATATCAGCCGTCCCGTGTCAACACCCAAAATTAAAATTTTAGGCCGCCTCCGAGGGGTTTTCGGCTTTATAACGCTTTCTCATCTCGACAAGGGCCTGGCGCATTTCTTCTTTCTTTTTGCCCTCTATGTCGATAAAGAAATACAGGATCGATATTATCAGGAAGAATATGCCCGGGATGCCTACGGCGTAGAACATCAGGATTCTTCCTACCGACTGCTGATTGGCAAGATTTGCCTGATAAATTGTTTCGCCCGCGGCTTGCGGCACCTTGTAGCCCGCCCAGGCGAGCATGACCACAAACAGCGAATCCCTAAGGGTGGTTACGCCCTTTTGCAGGTAGTTGGAAAGGATCGTGCCGCTTACCTCAAGCCTGAAGCCTGTCTTCCACTCGAGATAGTCGTAGATGTCGGCGACAATGACATTGGGCAGCACATTGTGGAAGCCGTAGGTTATACCGTACATAAAATACAAAATATAAAACGGTATGCCCGCGAAGGGCCCTATGACGGTGAGCGCCAGCCCGACAGCCGCCGAGTAGAAGCCTATGCCCCTCATAAGGTACAAAGGCTTTACCTTTCTTATCATAATATTGCATAACACAAGCCCGAACGCCGTGCCCGCGCCCGTGGGCAGGCTGAACAATATGGCGTTTTCGGCGCCCAGCACTACCGCCGCCAGGAAGGGGGTGGCTATGCCCGTGAACGCGGCGAAGGTGCGCAGAAGCTGGGCTATGGTATAAATAAGGAAGGGCTTATGCCTGTAAGGGTCGAGTACGCCCGTCTTGATGTTAAGTTTTTTGTTGGTATATTCCACCCTTTCTTTACACAGCCCGAAGAACATATAGTATGTAACCATCATGACGACGGCAAACATTATGCCCAACACTGTAAATATACTCGCCTCGGGTATAAAATAGGACAAAACCTTGAACGCGCCAAGCGGGACAACGCTACCTATCGTCTGCATGATGCCCGAGAAAGCTATCCATTTGCCCCTTTCTTTGTCGTTTGGCGTATTTACCTGAACAAGGTTGAACGCAAGGTTTATAAACAGGTTGAACACATTGAAAGCCGAGGTTACCACGGTAACATAAATGATTTTTTGCTGCAGGTCCATCCCCGGCGGCGAAATAAACATCAGCGCGCCCGAAAGGCTTAAGGGCAGGGTCAACAGCAGCCCGTAAGGGCGGTACCTGCCTATCCTCGTCCTCGTGCGGGAAATCATCATACCCGCTATCGGGTATACAACAAACTCGATGATGGACGAAAGAATGGTTATAATTACCATTCGGGAAACTATCTCGGTCTGGTAATCGAACCCCGCGAACAAAACCGAGGTGATAAACATAGTGCGGTAGGTGCTGGTCATGCCGCTCCAGCAGCCCAGCCCGCCCGCGCGCCCGTTGAGGGCAATCACTTCGCCTTTGCTTAAATAAAGCTTGTTTTTGTCGTCCTTTTTGAATCTCGCAAACAGCCTTCCGTTTTTGGGAATGGGAAATAAATACTTCTCTTTCGCCAGCAGGGACATAAAGTTCCTCCTAAATGTGCTACCACGAAATTATAAACTATAATCTTCTTTTTGACAATATGCTTTTTTTCGCTCGAAAACCCCGTCCTTCCGCGCCCCCGCCCGGCCAAGTCGGTATTGACACAAAGCCCGCCCGAATGTATAATTTTAAGTCGGAAGCCTTAATATTCGGCTATATGTATTTACAAAAATCACCAATCAAGCGAGGGTTATATGAACATCACCGTATGGAACGAGTACCATCCCAAACACCAAAGCGGCAAGACCGCCAAAGTTTACCCCAACGGATTACATAACGCTATAAAGGATATTTTCAAGGACAATCCCGAAATCAATGTACGCTGCGCCACCCAGGAAGAGCCCGAAAACGGGCTTCCCGACAAGGTTCTGGACGAAACCGATGTCCTTATATGGTGGGGGCACAACTGGCACGAAAATGTGCTGGACAGCGTGGTAGACAGGGTCTGCCAGAGAGTCCTTAAGGGAATGGGCATAATCTTTTTGCACTCTTCCCACGAGTCCAAGCCCTTCAAAAAGCTGATGGGCACCACCTGCTCGCTCAAGTGGCGCGAGGACGGCGGCGGCGAAAGGCTGTGGACGATTAACCCCTCCCACCCCATCGCCTACGGCGTGCCCGAAACCTTCACCCTCGAGCAGGAGGAGATGTACGGCGAGTTCTTCGATGTGCCCACCCCCGACGAAATAGTCTTTTTGGGTTGGTTCGAGGGCGGCGAGGTGTTCCGCAGCGGCATAACCTACCGCAGGGGCTACGGCAAAATCTTTTACTTCCAGCCCGGGCACGAAACCTACCCCATATTTTACGACAAGACTATCCAAAAAATAATATACAACGCCGCCATGTGGGCGTCGCCCTCGGCGCCTCCCAGGCCCACCCTGGGCAGCACCTATACACCCAAACATGAAGGAAGGAAGCTCTTCAAATGGAAATAAGCGTATTTAACCCAATCTTATCCCATTTAAGCTTTAAGGAAGCCCTGGAGTTTTTGGTCTCACAGGGCGTAACCTCGCTGGAGCTAGGCTGCGGGGGCTACCCCGGCACCGCTCACGCCGACGCCAGGGTTCTTGCCTCCAGCGCGTCCAGGCTCAAAGAGCTTAAGGACACACTTGACGCCTACGGAGTAAAGGTCTGCGCCCTTTCGGTGCACGGCAACCCCGTCCACCCCGACGCAGCCAAAGCCGAACAGGCAAGGGGGGATTTCGAGGCGGCCTGCATTCTTGCCAACAAGCTCGAAGTCGATACTTTGGTAACCTTTTCCGGATGTCCGGGTAGCCCTAACGACAATAAATATCCAAACTGGGTAACCTGCCCCTGGCCCGAGGAGTACCTTGAAATCCTCAATTACCAATGGAACGAGGTTCTAATCCCCTACTGGAAATCGGCAACGCAGTTTGCCAAAAACGCGGGCGTAAAGCATATCGCCCTTGAAATGCACCCCGGCTTTTGCGTGTACAATCCCGAAACCCTTATGCGCCTGAGGAAGGCGGCGGGCGAGATGATCGGGGCCAACTTCGACCCTTCTCACCTCATCTGGCAGGGCATCGACCCCGTGCTTGCCATAAAGACGCTGGGCAGCGCCATTTACCATTTCCACGCAAAAGACACCGCCATAGACAAATACAACACCGCCCTGAACGGTGTTCTCGATACCAAGCATTACACCGACGAGCTGGGCAGGAGCTGGATATTCCGCACCGTGGGCTACGGCTCGGACACCGTGGTATGGAAAGAAATGATTAGCGCCTTAAGCAAGGTAGGCTACACGGGCGCCATCTCCATCGAGCACGAGGACAGCCTTATGACCCCCGTCGAAGGGCTTAAGAAGGCGATCAAATTTATAAAGGGCATAATCATATACGAGCCCAAGCCCTCGACGATAAACTGGGCGTAAAGGAGCGGTAATGCCTGTTTCTCTCGGCGCGCAATTGTATACTCTGCGGAAAGAACTTACGGGCTCGGGCACTTTACCCGCGATTTTCGAGTTTCTCAAAAAAGCGGGCTGCGAAGTGGTCGAGTTAGCCGCCCTGCCGCCGTGCGTCGTACCCCAAAGGCTGGCGGCGATAAGCGCGGATACAGGGGTAAAGATTTGCTCTACTCATTCGCCGTTTGAGAGAATCCGCGACGGCCTCGACAGCCTTGCCGACGAACATCAGGTTTTTGACTGCAGCATAATCGGCATAGGCTCGATGCCCCCCGAATTCAACATGGGCAGCCCAGACGATATAAAAAGGTTTGTCGACATATTAAACAAAACCGCCGATGCGCTTAAAAGCCGCGGGATGTCCGTAATGTACCACAACCACGCTTTCGAATTCAAAAAAGCAGGCGGGAAAAGGGTGATGGATATTCTATTGGAAAACACCGTCCCCGATGTGGCGTTCAGCCTGGATGTCTATTGGGCTCATGTCGGCGGAGCCAGCGCAGAGGAATACATCGACAAAATGGGCAGCCGCCTCAAAGTCATGCACCTTAAGGACTATAAGCCCGCCCTGTTCGGCTTGCGGCACACAATGGGCGCGCCCGGCGACGGGGTATTGGACTTCAGAACCTATATGCAAAAAGCCGATGCCCGCGGCGTCCCCTATGCCGTAGTAGAGGTAGATAAGACAAAAGACCCCCGCGCCGCCATAGAAAGAGGCATAAAGTTCATAAAGGAAATCCACAAGCCCCAATAAGCGGGAACGCTATCCGAAGGTTTATTATATGACGGAAACTATAAACGGCATTCCCGTTGAAATCACGCGCAAGAGAATAAAGACACTTCGCATAACTGTAACGAGAGAGGGAGCCGTGAAAGTATCCGCCCCGTTTTTTTTGGGCTCTGACACTATTAGAAATTTCGTAACGGCAAAAACAAGCTGGATAAAAAAGCAGCAGGAAAGGGCAAAAAGCCTTTCCCGCGACACCCTTCACGACAACGGCGAAGCGTATCTGTGGGGAGTAGCGTACCCTATTACGATTACGCAAGGGCAAAGGGCAAAGTGCGAATTATCCGGCGGGATGTTTATATTCAGCCTTCCCCCCGCTTCAGACGAGAAAAGCCTAACCCTTTTGCTGGAAGCCTTTTATAAGAAAGAGCTTACCCGACAAATAAAAGCCCGCCTTCCCTTATTTGAGGCGCTGACGGGGCTTAAATGCGCAAGCTGGAGCATACGCAAGATGTCTTCGCACTGGGGCTCCTGTACCACCCTGACAAAGGCCATACGCTTCAGCCTCAACCTCGCAAAGCACCCGCCCGAGTGCCTGGACTATGTAATACTTCACGAGCTTTTGCACATCCTCTACCCCAACCACGGAAGGCAGTTCAAGGCGGATTTAACCCGATACTGCCCTGATTGGCAAAATATCAGAAAGAAGTTAAATAATCGGAAATAAGAAATTGCCGACATTACAAAAGGCCAAGGAAACCCTTGGCCTTTTTGCTCATTCAAAGATTAATAATTTTTAGCCCGCGATAACGGTATTTATGCTCGCTTTAAGTATTTCAAAGCGGGCTTTAAGGCAGGTCTTGCCGTCTTCGTTTTCGTAGAGGGTGCAGATTATGTAGGGTTCCTTGCTGTAGGTTTCGTCGTAGCGCCCGATGTAAACCGCTGTATAATCACCGGAATATTGCGAACGCAGGTGCTTTATCTCGTATACTGTGTCTACCTCGATGGCAAGGGTTTTGGGAAGGGAAACATTGTTTAGCCCGTTGCCGCTTTCCAGGGCGTTTTTGAATTGCTCGTATTCGGGTATGCCTTCCTCGAGGCCCGCCAGCTTTACGCCTACGCTTTGCAGGAGGCTGAGGCTGTAGCTTACATCGTCAATCGTAAAGCCGGGGAACATTACCTCGAGATATTGGAAAGAAAAGCTCCTTAAATATTCGTCGTCGATATCTATCTGCCTGAGAAGCTCGTTGCCCAAAGCGATAAGGCCTTTGTTGGGCTTTATGCTTATATGGCAGGTACCGTCGCTTCTTAACAGCACATAAGATTCACCCTTTTCCAACAGGCCGGCAAGGTTCATATCATAGCCGAGGAGGGAAAAATCGGTTATGAAGAAGTAGGTGTCCTGCTCCATGAATTCCTTTTTGGGCGTGCAGCCGTAGAGGGAGGCTGCGGAAATGAACAAAACGGCTATTAAAGTTATTATCGCGGCAAGCCTTAATGACTTTTTCATTTTAACCCCTCCTTAGATATACTTAGGCATTTTGCCCCGTATGGCGCCGAAGTAAAGCTCGGACACTTCTTCGTAGGTCTTGGCTTTTTTGATTTGCTTTCTGACACTCTTGTAGTCTACGCTGTCGGCGAACAGCCTTTCGATCTGGTCCATGCGGATTTTCTTGTAATTGCTTACAAACTTGTCGCGGGCAATGGCAAGCCCCAGTGATTCAAAAAGCTCCTGGTTTACAAGCGCCGCCAAAGCGTGCCCTTCGTTGGAGGGATGGATACCGTCGTTTGCAATTAGGCGGAAGCCCTCTTCCCTGCTGTTGGTGTACACTTCGTCAAAAACTTTGTAAACATCGGAGATATAAAAAGCACCCGGATGTTCCTCAAGATAGTCCCAGAGCACGGAGTTAAGCCTGGATACCACTTTGCCGGCCAAAGCGCGGTATCCGTCCTCGTGTATGCCCATCCCGGCAAGCGTTTGGAGCGCTTTGGGATCCGAATTCATAAGCGCGCTGTCGGGGTCGGCGGGGTTGTATACCGTCTGGAAAACGATTACGGCGTCGGGGTTTAGCTCCTTGAGGCGGTCGACGATGTTGGCTATGTTTTTGCGGGAGCGGGGAAGGATGGTCTCAATTTTGTCGTAGCGGTCGTCTGCCGCTTCTATGAGCATCTGCTGGAAACCGCTAAGCAAAATGTCGTTGCCGAGGATGGAAATATGTATAATGTCGGCTTCTTTAATGTGCGTGATGGTCATATAGGCGTCGGCGTCCTCTCTGCGGATAAGCTCGAGGAGGTCGCCCGTCCTGTGCCCCGAAACCGAGCGGTTATAGTAAACATACTCGTTGCATCTGCCCAGAAGCGCGTAATAGGCGTAATTCTCGCGCTCTGTTAGCGGCGAAGGCCCCGCAAGCCCTTCGGCTATCGAGTCTCCCAGGTATACAATTTTAATCGGGTCTTTTTTGTCGCAGGCGGCAATCGCAAATATCGAGCCGCAAGCCAAAATCAGGCATAGTACAAAACAAACTACCTTTTTCATACTCCCTCTCTGTTGTCTATATTGCCATACGAAGTATAATATCACCGCTTCTTTTGTTTGTCAAGATTACCCCGGACAACTTTCCGATTGACTAAATCCATCATAATGTTATACTATTAGCGAATAGTATTTTTTATCCAAACTAAAAGGGGGTCGGCTTATGGATTACAAGAAAGCGGGCAACTCCTTCTGGCTAAGGGTAGACAGAGGCGAGGAAATCGTTTCGGCAATCAAAAAGGTTGCCGAAAAAGAAAATATCCATTGCGGGGCCGTTTGGGGTATAGGCGCCGTAAACAAAGTGGTTGCCGGGCTGTTTGATACCTCCAAGAAGCAGTATGTGTCCTACACCCTGGAGGGCGATATGGAAATCGTGTCGCTCACGGGCAGCATCACACAGATGAAGGGCGATCATTACCTGCACCTGCACATCGGGCTTTCCGACATCAACGGCAATATGAAGGGCGGGCACCTTAACGAGGCAATCGTGAGCGGCACCTGCGAGATTCACATCGCCCACACCGAAGGCTTTGTGGATAGGCAATTCGACCCCGATGTCGGGCTTAACCTCATGAAATTCAACTGATACATATCGTAATCGATAAACAAAATACCGAGGTACTTATGAAACACGGATTTATAAAGGCCGCGGCGTCCACGCCCGAAATAAGGGTGGCGGATTGCGGCTTCAACGCCGACTCCATAATCAATAACTTAAAAGAGTGCGCCGATGCGGGCGCAAAAATAATCGTATTCCCCGAGCTTTGCGTTACGGGATATACCTCCGCAGACTTATTCTACCAGGAGGCTCTGCAAGCCGCCGCCCTAAGCGCCTTATCAAAAATCCGCAAGGCGACAACAAACATAAACGCCCTGGTATTCGTCGGGCTTCCTTTAAGGATAGACGGAAAGCTTTACAACACCGCCGCCGCCCTTTACGAAGGTAGGATTCTGGCGGTTATACCCAAGTCTTACCTGCCCGATTACAACCAATTCTACGAAAAAAGATACTTCGCCGAAGCCCCCTCGAAAAACAGCGAGATTTACATCGAGGGGCAAAGGGTAGTTTTCGGCACTAAAGTTTTGTTTAAGTGCACGACCATGCCGGAGCTTACCGTAGCCGCCGAAATCTGCGAGGATTTGTGGGTAATGTCGCCCCCGTCCGTCGCTCACGCGCAGGCGGGCGCTTCGGTTATAGTCAACCTTTCGGCCAGCAGCGAAATCGTGGGCAAGGCCGACTTCCGCCGCAACCTAGTAAGCATGCAATCGGCCAGGCTTGTGGGGGCGTATATCTACTGCGACGCGGGCGAGGGCGAATCGACAACCGACCTCGTTTTCTCGGGGCACAGTATGATTGCCGAAAACGGAAAGATTCTCGCCGAGGCCGCCCTTTTCAAAAATCAAACCATTTACGCCGAAATAGACACGCAGTTTCTGGCGCACGAAAAGACAAAGCTTCAAAACTACCGCGCCGAAAGCGAGGGGTATGAAATAATAGAATTTTCCCTTACCCCCGCGGAAACCTCACTAACGAGGGAATACCCCAAATATCCCTTTGTGCCCGAGGACAAGGCGGAAGTGCAAAGCCGCGCCGAACTCATTCTTACAATGCAGGCGCTGGGGCTTAAAAAGCGCATAAAGCACACCGCGTCCAAAACCGCGGTAATCGGGGTGAGCGGCGGCTTGGACAGCGCCCTCGCGCTGCTTGTCGCAGCGAGAGCTGTTGATATGTGCGGAATGCCGAGAAGCGCCATTTTGGGTATCACAATGCCCTGTTTCGGGACCACAGACAGGACTTTATCCAACGCCGAAAGGCTTTGCGAGGCTGTCGGCGCCACGCTTAAGCGGGTAGACATAAGCGACTCGGTAACAAAGCACCTTGCCGACATCGGGCACAAAGGCGCGCATGACGCCGCCTACGAAAACGCCCAGGCAAGGGAGCGCACACAGGTGCTTATGGATATAGCAAACCTAACAGGCGGGCTGGTAGTCGGCACGGGCGACCTCTCGGAGCTTGCCCTGGGCTGGGCGACCTACAACGGCGACCAGATGTCCATGTACGGGGTTAACGCCTCGGTGCCCAAAACTTTGGTCAAGCACCTTATACGCTACGAAGCCGAGCATACGGACAGCACGCTTAAAGGCATACTGTATGACATTCTGGACACTCCCATAAGCCCCGAGCTTCTGCCTCCGGAGGAAGGCAAAATAGCCCAAAAGACCGAGGAACTTGTGGGACCGTACACCCTGCACGACTTCTTCCTGTATTATATGGTGCGCTGCGGTTTCCCGCCCTCCAAGGTTTACAGGCTGGCAAAGCTTACTTTTAAGGGCGATTACGACTGCGAAACAATCAAAAAGTGGCTTACCGTGTTTATAAGGAGGTTTTTCTCGCAGCAGTTTAAGAGAAGCTGCATGCCCGACGGCGTAAAAATAGGCTCTGTTTCGCTCTCGCCGAGAAGCGACTGGAGAATGCCGAGCGACGCTATTGCCGGCGTTTGGTTAAAAGAAGCCGAAGAGCTATAATATTAAAGCCCGTCTGAGACGGGCTCTTTTATTTCGTGATTTTATCTTCGCACGGTTTTCATTTCAATAAACACAAGCCTGGGCTCGCCTATGGGGTTGCGGGAAATATCCGTCTCCTGCGCGTAACTCCACTCCAGAAGTATTGGGCCATCGGATATAAACGCCGAGCGGTAGCGGCGGCGGATGTATTCGGCGGCGCCGAACAGCTCTTCAAGTTCTTCGGGCGCAAAGAAGTTTTTGTCGCCGTAAATATTTGTTTCGCCCTTTTCTTGTATTACCGTTATGTCGCGGCGGTTATGGGTCAGAAGGTTCCATAAATCCTTATCGACGCCCTCTATTACGGTGCGGGAATAATCCACCTGCAAGGTTCCGCTCTTCTGCGCTATAAAATAAGGATAGTAAATTACAAGGTCGTTTTTGCCTAGGGTTTTCAAAAGGTTTCGGGCGAACGCCTCCGCCTCGTCGGCGGTTACCCCTACCTTGCGGGGGAGGTTGAAGTCGTTGCCCTTAAGCACCGCCACCCTTACCGTCCAAAGCTTGTTTTTGTCAAGGGTTTGGCTTCCCGTGTACCGCTCCCACGGCACCGAGGGCAGGATGAGTGTCTTAAGTTCCCAAAAGCCTTGCAGCTTGTTCATATTATTTGTAATTCTCTATGAGTTTGGCGAAGGCGGGCATCGAGCGCTCTATTTGCGGGTAGCTTACGCAATAGGCAATCCTGACATAGCCGGGGCAGCCGAAATCGTCGCTTGGGACAAGCAATAGCTCGTACTCTTTGGCCTTCTCGCAGAACTCGTAGGCGTTGGGTATGGGGGATTTTACAAAGAGGTAGAATGCGCCGTCGGGCTTTACGCATTGGTATCCCAAAGCGGTCAGCCCGTTATATATGGCGTCGCGGTTTTTTGCGTAGGCGTTAATGTCCGAGGTCTTGTCTACGCATTTTGCGACAACCCGTTGAAAGAGGCTGGGGGCGCAAACATACCCCAGCGCCCTGCCCGCGCCCGCGATTGCGGCAAAGAGGTCGGCAGCATTGGTTGCGGCGGGGTTTACGGCGATATAGCCTATCCTTTCGCCGGGCAGCGACAGCGATTTGCTGTAGGAGTAGCACACAACCGTGTCTTTGTAGTAATTCATAAGGTACGGCACTTTTACGCCTCCGTAAACAAGCTCCCTATACGGCTCGTCGGAGATAAGGAATATCGGCTTGCCGTACTCTTCGGATTTTTCCTTAAGCGTTTCGCAGACTTTCCGGATTATGTCCTCGCGGTAGACTACGCCCGAAGGGTTGTTGGGCGAGTTTACGATAACCGCCTTTGTCGAGGGGGTTATGAGGCTTTTGAAATTGTCGACATCTATTTGTAAGCCTTCGCCCGGCATCGATACCTTCACCTTGGCGCCCGCCGATTCGGCAAACACCCTGTACTCGGTAAAGAAGGGGGCGAAAACTATAACCTCGTCGCCGGGAAGGGTTAGCGCCTTTAAAGTTACGCAAAGCGAAGCCGCGGCTCCCGCCGTCATATAAATGTAGTCGGGCGTGACGGGTACGCCGAACCTTTTTGCTATGCTGTCGGCAACCGCCTTTCTTACGGCGGGGTCGCCGGGAGCCGAGGTGTAGCCATGTAATGCTACCGAATTTTCTTTTTCGAGAAGCTCCTTTATGGCGAGGTTAACCTCGGGAGGCGCGGGGATGCTGGGATTGCCCAGGCTGAAATCGAACACATTTTCGGCGCCGATTTCCGCCGCCCTCTTGCGGCCGTACTCGAATATTTCTCTTATAACAGACCTTACCTTGCCAAGCTTAAGCATTTTGGGGGAGAACATACAAAACTTCCTTTATGTTTTTTGATTAATATATCACAATCGGCGGCAAAACGCAATCGCTACCGGTAATTGCCCCTATTATTCTGCCAGATTCTTCACAAATTGCGCGATAATGCCGTCGGCAAAATGCATCAATTTTGCCCTGTTTGTTCCGCCGAGCGGCAAAATCGGCCGCACCATAGGCGTTTTCGCCTTTATTTGAAGGCGTTATCGGACAACTAAGGTAAATCTCGGTATTGATTATATACTCAAAATACAGTAGAATATCAAAGTAAAACATTATACCTGAATATTTACGGAGAACCCATGAGCGAAACTACGGCAAACATCAAAGCGGAGCAGCCTCAGAAGGTACCGCTTAAGGAAAAACTGTTTTTCGGCTCCGCCGACATGTTCGGAGGCGGCGCGCAAGCCCTGATATCCGCCGTTTACCTTGTCTTTTTGGTAAACAACGGCGTAAGCATAGAGCTTGCTGGGCTAATAGTAATGGTATCCAAAATCTGGGATGCCGTAACCGACCCCCTTATGGGTATTATCTCGGATAACACCCGCACAAAATGGGGAAGGAGAAGGCCTTACATATTCTTGGGCGCCTTTTTGTTTATACCGGCGTTTGCCCTGTTGTTTCTGCCCCTGTACTCCATTCAAATCCAAGGGCTGAAATTCTCCATCTACCTCGTCAGTTACTGCTTCTATATGACGGTTTCGACAATCATAAGCGTGTCTTACTCGTCATTATCCACCGAAATTTCCACCGACATAGACGAGAAAACAAGGATAAACAGCATAAGGCTTTTGTTCTCTATGGTAAGTTCGGGCATCTCCGCCCTCGCGCCTATATTGCTTATCGAGCAGCTTCAGAACCGCGCCATTAATATAGATCAATTCTCGCTTATCATTATTCTTGCTTTCGGCGCTTTGTATGCCATACCCCTGTTTTTGTGCGCTATATTCAGCAAGGAGCGCGTCCCTATCCCTAAAGAAAAGAAAAAGTTCAGCATAAAAACCTTCGTCAAGCCTCTAAAGGTGAAGGTGTTTGTATACTTCCTGCTGTCCTATTTGTTCTCTTTCACCTGCATGGACATTATCACCGCCAACATAGTCTTCTTTGCCGACTACGGGCTTAAACTGGGCAAGTCCTCGTCAATCTTGCTAATTATAATAATGCTCAGCTACGCCGCGGTTGTGCCCGTGCATTATAAGCTACTGTCAAAAGGCTTTGCCAAGCCTAAACTTTTCCGAATGGGCATACCCCTGTACATTCTGGGGATTATCTGCATTTGCCTCTATCCCGCCGGCGCGCCCTTCTGGCCCGTGCCGATATTCTGCGTGATTATAGGCGTCGGCATGAGCGGCTGCCAGCTTATACCCTGGATACTATTCCCCGATGTCGTGGATGTCGGCGAGCTTAAATTAAAGGAGCGCATAGCGGGAAGCTTCAGCGGCATTATGACTTTTATTAGAAAGGCATCATCTGCCATAGCCATAGCCATTACCTCGTGGGTATTAGGCTTGGACATCGTGGGTTTCCGCGAGCCGGTTACGGACTACCTCACGGGTACGGTCACCAAGTTCGAGCAGCCCGAATCGGCTGTCTGGGGACTTAGAATGATAGTTATGGTACCCGTAATAGTCTTTATCTCGCTCGCTTTCTTCTTCTCGGCTAAGACCAAGCTTACCAAGGCGAGAAGCCAAAAGATTAAGGAATTTATCGAGCTCCAGAATAAAGGCGAGCTTGACATCGAAAAGCTGTCCGAGGCCGACAGGGAAGAATATCTTAAAATCCAAAAAGAATTATTCTGATAAGAGGTTAAAGTATGTCTATCGATAACGCCACAAAACTTGCCAAATATGTCGTTAAAGCCCGCAGGCCCAATATGGGCTGGTCGTGGGGACAAGGGCTTATGGGAGGCGCGCTGTCCGACCTCGACGACTACCTTAACACGGATATCTCTACAGAGTTTCTGCAAACGTTTTGCGATTATTACCACAAGCACACCCCCACCGTGGCCTCGGCGGATACCTCGGCGCCCGCGCTTATAACCTACGCCATGCAGAAAAAGGTGGGAAAGCCCGAATATAAGGCGCTTACTGACAGGGTAATAAATTACATAAAGTATGAGCCCCGCCTTATAGGCGACGCCGTAAACCACCACGGGAGCAGCCTTATAGGCAAGTTTTATCCCAAATCGATATGGGTAGACAGCCTTATGATGTTTTCGGTATTCCCCGCCATATACGCTTCCGAAAACGGCGACAAAGAGCTTCTGGACATCGCCGCCCGCCAGCCCTCGCTTTACGCGAAGTATATGATGGATAAAGACGACAACCTTTGGTATCACAGCTATTGGGTCAAGTTCGCTACCCATTACCCCAAAAACAAGGTTTACTGGGGCAGGGGCAACGCCTGGGTGATCTCCGCCCTTCCCAAGATACTTGACAGGATTGGCGGCCATCCCGAAAGGCAAAACATTCTTGAAATATTAGAAAAAACCTCGGCGGCGCTTCTAAAGTGCCAGAGGAAAGACGGCGCCTTTGATACCGTGCTGCAAAAGCCCGGCAAGACATACCGCGAGCTTTCGGCAACCGCCCTTATCGCCGACGGCTGGCTGCACTCGGTAAGAACGGGGTATCTGCCCGAGTCCTACCTCGAGCCCGCCCTTAAAGCATATAAAGCCGTGGATGACGCCATAATAATAAACGAAAAAGGCGTCTTTATGCCCGAAATAAGCGCCCCGACCTCTCCCCTGCCGCCTTTCCCCTACCTGGTGTACAAAATTACGCCCAAGGCAAAAAACCTTGCTTACGGCGTGGCGGCGTATATATGGGCGGCGATAGAGTATGATAAGTTGATGCGCGGGGCTTAATATTATAAACGACAGAGAAAAGAGCGCCTTTGGGGGCGCTCTTTTTTTAAAATCATAGCAGATAATCTGCCTTATATAATTGTCCTCTTTGCGTTTACCCAATCGAGTATGAGCTGTTTGCCGTTGAACCTGAACTCTATGATATGGGCTTCGCGTTCGGTTATCGAGTAGTCGCAATCGAATCGTTTGTATTTCAGCGCCTGGGTATTCCCGTTTACGGTGAAATCGGAGGCGTATTTTTTGTGCAATACCTTGCCCGCGCTTTCGTAAATAAGGTTGTCGCCGTCGTAGCTAACCTTGTTGGACTTTATGCGGGCTTTGAATTCGCCGAAGGTTTCCTTTGAGGCGTCGCCAAGCTCGTAAATCCAGAACTGCTCCCTGCCGTGCTGGATAAGGTCGAAGCGCTTGCCGGGGTGTTCTAACAGCGCTTTGTTCTTAAGGGCTTTGGCCGAGTCTTCGTTGAACTCTCTATATTCGAGCTTGTTTTTGCCTATTAACGCGAGATAGGCGTCCCCTACCCTGGCGAAAGCGTAATTGCCCTCTATAATTACCTCGTCAAAGAAGGCTTCGGGAAGGTAAGTGTGCGTGAATCGGGGAACATCGTAAAGCTCCAAAAACCCGCTGCGCTCGGGAAGCTTATACATTATAAGGTTTATGTTCTCGTACTGCGCCGATGAGGGAGCCCTGCCGAAGCCCGCCCAGTAACCGGGGGTTGCGTTGTACTTTTCCCTGGCGGGGTGGGCGGTGAAGGCTACGGCGTTTTCGGTAAAGTTGGCGTAGTTTAGTACCTGCGAGGCGCCGTAAGAGCCGGGGTGGTAGTCCTGGTTGTTGGCAAGCTGATAGTACGGGGTGGAATAGGTATAAATATTGGACCGCTGAAGGGCTATGCCGTTGGGCATGGGGTTGAGCTTTTCGCTTATAAACCTGCCCAGCCCGGTTTTCTTTATCAAGGTGAGATTGAAATACCTGAAATCCTTTAAAAAACTGTTGGAAAGCAAGCCGTTGTTGGCAAGATAATTAATGGTGTTGCTTATAACTTCGGGGTTGGTGAAGGCTTCCATACCGAACTGCATCATAATCTGGTCGTCCGATTGCCCGACATAACCCTTTTCTTCAAGCTCGGAAGTGTCGAGGCCGCTGGAGGATTTTATTATCCTGTAATCGCCGTCGTTTCCGATATCCAGCAATACTTCGGGGATTTCGTAGATTTTGTTGCCGTTTTTATCCCTCGCCTCGCACATCGAGACAAAGTTGAGAAACATTCTGTGGTGGCTGTCGTTTCCGTCTATCCAGTCGTCGTTAAGCTTCCAGATGTAATCGGTAAATTTACGAATCCGGTCGCCCGACGCGCCCGCCAGGTTGCCCGCGTACGCCCTGCCCGTGGGCGCCATGAAAGTGTATTTGAACATATTGGAAGCGATTTCGTAAACGGCAAGGTCCATTATCATTTTCATACGCTCGACCATAACGGGGTTGTCGCCGAACTCTATGAAATTTGCCATCGGCCCTAAATTGAACTGCATATAGTTGGCGCTGTTGTACTCCGAAAAGCCGTAGTAGAACCTGTGCTCCATCCAGCTGTTTATGCGGCTTTCGCCGCGGCGCATATGTTCCCTCCCGCTCGCCCCGTCGTTTGTGAATATTTCGTCGGGCCACTTTTTGCCAACGAGATATTCGGCGACGGCAAACAGTATCTGATGGTTTTCGGACCAGAAGCACATGCTGTCCTCTCCCGGCTCGGACATCCAGTATTTAAAATCGAGAAGCGCCCTCTTTATAAGACCGTAGCCTTCGGGGGAAACCTCCCTGAGCGTGCCCTCGTATTTATAAACGAGGCGTGTTAGCAAAGGGGTCTGGAAATCTCCGCAGTCGTAACGGTTTTTAAGAAACTCATAAGTGGGCTTTACTGCGTTTATAACATAATCGTTGTCTATAACGACATTGTCCTTTTCGGCCTTGTGGGGATATTCGAGATAATACAGCAAGCGGGCGAGCGAGTTCCAGAAAGAGGAGTCCGGATTTTCTTTGATTATCGGCTTTATGGCGAGGTTTACCGCGACTTCGGTAAAAAACGCCCCGAAAAGCAAGATAATAAGCGCCAGTGCTATCCATTTGACTATTTTGGAGGTTGTCACCCTTTTGGTTTTTCTAATAAACATCAGATAACGGTATCCCTTGGCAGTAAATAATAAGGCAATAAATATAATAACATAAAATTCATCATATTATCAACATATTATCAACGGGCGATTTAGAAGGCCTTTCATTCCTTTACATTTCTTTGCCCCGATGGTATAATGAGGGCAAATGGAAAATAATATTTTGACGGGCTTTACCGGCGATTACCATACCCATACATACATGAGCGACGGCTCTTCCTCCGCCGAACAAAATGTATTGGAGGCAATCTCCAAGGGGCTTAAGGAAATCGCCATAACCGACCACGGATTCGGCAACCCGAAAAGGTTTGCCATGACCGAAGAAAAATTCGACGAACAGCGAAAGCAGCTTGAAATCCTCAGGGCGGAGCACGGGGACAAAATTACCATATATCACGGCATAGAGGCCGACCTCATCGGCGAGGACGGCACCATTGACCTTTCCGAGAAACAAATGGCGGAGCTAGATGTTCTGCTAATGGGCTTCCACAGCTTCGCAAAGCCCAAAAGCTTCAGGGATTGGCGCAGGATTTACTGGAACGCTTATCTTAGGGCCATCAAATACCCGCCGAAAAGCGTAATAGCGCGCAATACAAAAGCGCTCATACGCGCCATCAAGCGTTACCCCATCGATATACTTGCCCATCCCGGGCATCTGTTCAAGGTGGACTGCGTCGAGGTCGCAAAAGCGGCGGGCGATTACGGAGTTTTGATGGAGCTTAACGCCAAACACTTTAATTACTCTCACGAATTATTTGAAAAAATGCTTACGACAAGCGCAAACTTTGTTGTCAACAGCGACGCTCATTTTTATAAGCTCGTAGGCGGGTTTTCTCAGATAGAGCAATTCCTCTCCCAACACAGTTTTGACCCCTCCCGCATTGTCAACCTGGGAGGAAGGCCGGCATTCAAGAAAAAATAAAGCCTTCCGTATTTTGTACGGCGGTTTATTAAATACTCTAAATAAAGACACCGCGAGCTTTTATGAATTTAGGATATAACTTAATTATAAACGGGTATTCTGCATTTTTAGTGGCGATGCTGCTTATAGAATCCTTCAGATATGTAGACAGGAATACCACAAACCATAAGCTTTACAAGGCTTTGATTTTTACTGCGCTCGTGTTGCTTATCTCCGATACTCTGGGCAGATTGGACGGCAGGCCCGATACCGTCTTCCCCATCCTTAACAAAACGGGAAACCTTATACTTTATATTGTAAACCAGCTTGTGCCCGCTTTCTGGCTTCTTTATGTGGGCGCTCAGATTTATACGGATAAAAAAGACCTTAACAAACTGGGGTATATTATAATCGCGGTGTTTGTCGTTAACATCGCCCTTGTTATAGTCACGCAGTTTACGGGATTTTATTATTATATCGACGAAAACAATATCTACCACAGAGGCAGATATAACTATGTCGCCTATCTTCTGGCTGCCGTGCCTTTGATCGCGGCGGCGGCGATTGCGATTTATAACCGCAAAAACCTCGAAAAAAAGCAGTTTATGGCGCTTATGCTCTTCCCCGCCCTGCCCATAGCCTGCTATATAATACAATCCTTTGTTTACGGGCTTTCGCTTACCGCCTTCGGTATCACCATAGGGCTTTTGATTGTATATTCCGACATACAGAACCGCGCCATCTTTACCGATTACCTTACAGGCGTTTATAACCGTATGAGGCTGGAGATTTTCCTTAAAGAAAAGGTGGCTTACGCCACGCCCTCCAAGTCCTTTTCCGCAATCATGCTGGACATAAACAACTTTAAGGCAATAAACGATAAATACGGGCATGACGCGGGCGACGAAATCTTAAAAAGGGCGGCAAAGGCCTTGCGAAACTGCATCTCGCGCGACGACTTTCTTGCCAGGTTCGGCGGCGACGAGTTTGTTATCGTTCTGGACGCCGCAACCGACAATCAACTAAAGAACAGGGTGGACTCCATTGTCGATTGCCTTACTTACTACAACAGCAAAGCCGAAGAGCGCTACCAGATAGAGTTCAGTATGGGCTATAAGGTTTATGACGCCAAGGCAAAGCTAAGCGTTTCGGATTTCGAAAGAGAACTGGATTTACTGATGTACGCCCATAAGCAGGAAAT
>Ga0209720_1000619_pt1 | contig 35708 bp, 34 predicted proteins | sample AD_JPNMR3_MetaG_FD_184426 | JGI IMG/M metagenome (GOLD analysis project Ga0209720, IMG submission 184426) | Active sludge microbial communities of municipal wastewater-treating anaerobic digesters from Japan - AD_JPNMR3_MetaG (SPAdes) (version 2) | ecosystem: Engineered > Bioreactor > Anaerobic... | reverse complement strand
ATTTCCTAAATTGACCAATAGCGAAAAATGATCGGACCCTCCTGCAGCATGATATACAGCATGCCCATAGCTGATAGAAAACTTTTGTGTGCAAATACCTGCCCCAAAAGAAAAACCTACCATTCCAGGTGCGTCCAGCAAGGCCATCTCCTGTCTTCTTTGGTAATTATAGGCAGCAGCTATGTAAAAAGTTTTTGAAGGCAAAAATTCAACACTTGCTATGGTATGTCGCAAAATATTTTCTAACAATATTTCTCCCTTACTCTTCTCGTTGCTACTGTTTACCTGGTCATTAAGCTTGCTATCAAAATACATATCAAAATGCTGTAAGTGATGAAAAGTTAGGGAAAAACGAAAGGGGGCATATTGCAGTTTCTGCGAAATGCCCAATAATATCTCAAAAGGAACCGATTCGTAGGTCGAAGCATAGGTTTTAAGCTGAGTACCGATGCTGCGAAATACCAATCCTGCCGAAAAGTTACCATTGTGCGAAAGGTACATAAATCCAAGATCGGTAACTATTCCCATCGATACGTAGCGTTCGTACGTACTATAAATGGGCTTTATATTTATGCCTACATAAAAAGAACTATCAATGGCTCGGGCATAGCTAAGGTTCAACACAAAATCTTTTGCAAAAAAGTCTCCTTGCAGGTTTCCAAAATTATCGGCACCACGAAAGGTTCCATAATCCACATACTGCACGCTTGCTGCCATCGTTCCCCATCCTGGCCGATCCATTGCGTAAGCAGCAAAACCATATCCTGCTCCAGCAAATAGATTGTTGTAGCTTAAGGCCAGATTCTGATGCATTTTGCTAGTTAGCAAAGCCGGATTTTGCCATACGCTGCTTAAATCACCATTGGCCGAAGAAACCATCCTTCCTCCCAGGGAAGCAGTCCGTGCCGAAGTAACCAGATTCAAAAAATCGTAAGTCGAAGTACCGCCAACCTGCGCAGAAACATTCAAAAAACAGCTAAAAAGCACCAGAAATAATAATACGATCCTGTTAATGGAAAATCTTATTCCATCAGGGAAAAAATCTCGCATGTATGCTGTTTTACAAAATTTATCTGGGTATCTATACTTCATCCGAAAATATTTTTAAATGTTTTTTAAATCGGTCGGATGGAACTCGCATGTGATGAGCCTTCTACACATAGGAAGTACTAAACTGATAAATATTTTCATACTCGTTTGTGAATACTGCTATACATGCTCGTTTCATCCGAAGATAATTTATTTTATAATAACCGGATGGAATCATAATTAAAAGCCGATGCAACAATCGTTAATAACCTTCACGTCTAAACATGTACTTTACACATCTTGCCCTATACACCAATCGATTAGCTTTTGAATAACGTAGCTGATAAGAAAATATTTCAGTCGAACTGGGTTAGGTGTTGCAGAAATTTCTCCTTTGAAGAATCTGCCCATTGTCGGAATGCGTAAGAAATATCCTTGTGACGAGGCAAATAGGCTACAAAAGGATCCAAATCAAACACCTTATTTTGTATGCCCGCTCCTGCCAGTGTTGCATCCAGCGCATTGCAAGCCTGTTCAAAATGCCCATAAGTGGGTACCATCATAATGGGTTTGCCAAGATACATCGCCTCACAAATAGATTCAAAACCTGCAGTTGAACAGTATCCACCACACTTACTCATCATTTCCAGAAATTTCACATCGTTCAATCGATGAAACCATAAATGATCGTCGATCTTCAAATCTTCCGGTGCATCTTTTTTGTCCCAGAAGAAATGTAGTTCATACTCGGGATGTCGAGCGTGCCAACGCTCAATCTCCTCGGCATATCCAGCATTAAGCAAATATCCCAGTATGAAACCCCTATTCTGTGTCGAAAGCCGTCTTATTTCACTTCGCAGTAAAGGTGGCACTACGTAAAGCTTTTTACGTATCACATCGGGCATCGGTCGAAACGAAAGCGCTAATTTCTTTTTAGCCTTTGCAGCTACAACCCACGAATTCAGCGACATCAGCCTTTTATCAATCCAATACCCCTTCGGAAAAACAAACTGCGGATGCGCTAATAGATATTGATGACCTACCACTACAATATGCGAACGAACCCGTGAAACCATCGCATACAACCCCCCTAAAAGCTCATAAAAATTAACGATGACATCGGGCTGTGTCTCATTTACCTTTTCCCGAATGAAAGCAATACTTCGGAAAAAAGTTGGTGCCGAAAGTAAATTAACCCAGATACTACGCCATATATGTATTTTTTTATTCTTGCTATCTACAACAAAATTGGGACTCTCGAACGTGGTTACGGGTGCTTGAATTTTTTCATAAAAAAAACCAGGTATCTCACGTCGCGCACTTTTTCCCACCAATACATGTACCACAGTATGCCCTTCGCTCCTTAACATTTCAGATAGCGAAATGGCCTGGGTCATATGCCCACGTCCTTCACCCTGTACAATAAATAAATATTTCATCCGAAAATAATTTTAATGTTTTCATCCGAAAATAATTTTAATGTTTTTTAAATCGGTCGGATGGAACTTGCATGTAATGTGTTTTGTGCTACAAATTCTAGCAAGTATGAGAAATTATTTTCATACTCGTTTGTGAATACTGCTATACATGCTCGTTTCATCCGAAAATATTTTTAAATGTTTTTTTAAATTGGTCGGATGGAACTCGCATGTGATGAGCCCTCCACCAAATAAACCAGCTTGAAGTGGTAGTTACTTTAACGGTCATACACATTTACACAACACTTCTTTATGCTACCCATTCAAATATTTTACGCTTTAAATTTAGGTAAAAATTTCTCAAATGGTCTTAATTTACTATGAAAAAGTGTATTTCCTCCGAAAATAGGAACTCACAGGTGATAAACCTTTAACCTATATCGACGAACAGGCATAAAATATAACGATCGTTCAGTCCGGTATGGACTGGCTTTTGTATGCCTTTCACCTATCCCCGCTCCCTATTAAGTTGGGTTACATCAGGTGGGATGTGGTTAAAATTTTACATTCTAAAATTAACAGGTAGCACTATTGCTTAATGCTCGTTGTGCACACAATCCGTCATACCCGTCTATATCAAATAATTAATTATGTGCTAACTTTTTCTTTAAATATCTTCCTCAATTTTACCCTGCGAATGGGTATGAATTTTATTTGCATTACAATTACGCAAAAATTGATTTAGATAAGAATTGTTTATCTTAATATATGAAATGCTTGTTATTACTTAATTTTACGATACCTATTTTATTTCAGATAGTTAACTGCAACCTAATATAAAAAATTTTCTTACGAATACCCTTGGATTTTTTATAATTATTGTTATATTCGCTACATAATTTTTATCAACAATTCTCAATTTTTTATTAACATCAAAAACTGCCAGCTATGCCGTACCGTCGCCTACCCAATACCGATGCAGCTCGCTTAAAAGCTATGCGTACTGCCTATCAAAAAGGAAAAGAGTTACCCCCTTTTAAATTAGCTTTCTCGCAAGCTACTTTTCAAAAATTGCAATCGTTCTTACCAATATTGGAAAAAAATATTGCTGAAAGCCGTTTTACTTATGAAAATCAGATTAAAAAAAGTAAAGAATATCAACAATATTTACGCAAGGCTCGTATTTATATATCTCACTTTTTACAGGTTATGAACATGGCCATCGAGCGTGGCGAGCTTCCTGCCAGTACACGAACTTTTTTTGGCCTGAACGAAGACGATACCCGGTTGCCCTCGCTCAATAGTGATGAAGCTTTGCTCCAATGGGGGGAAAATATTTTGCAGGGTGAACAGGAACGTATGCGGCGGGGACTCTCTCCCATAACAAACCCTACGGTTGCCCTTGTGAGGGTTCGATTCGAACGGTTTAAGGATGCTTACCTTGCCCAAAAAACCATGAAAAAAAACACTTCGCGTTATTTCTCCGAATTGCCAAACCTTCGAAAAACTGCCGACGAACTCATTGCTCAAATATGGGATGAAGTGGAAGAACACTTTAAAGATTTACCGGACGAGAAACGACGAGCCGAATGCTCCAATTACGGAATCGTCTACGTTTTTCGAAAAAACGAACTCGACAAAATTTCTTTACCCCTAAGCCAGGCCGTACCTCAAGTATATCTCTAAAATTTGAGTGGCTTACACAATACTTTTGCCATTTCACAAAATAGTATTAACCTTGCACGGTAAGAATACATCGCAATATGAGTGAATGGATACCCGGTTCGCTACCCCGTGTAAGTGTTATTACGGTTGTATACAACGGCGAAGCTTTCCTTGAACGTACTATACAAAGTGTTATCAATCAAACCTACCCAGCCATTGAATACATAATAATCGACGGCGGATCCAAGGATGGTACGGTTGCTATCATTCAAAAGTATCAACATAATATTGCATATTGGCTGAGCGAACCCGATAGGGGTTTGTACGATGCTATGAACAAAGGGCTGGCTGTTGCAACCGGCGAATATGTCCTGTTTTTAAACGCTGGCGATACATTTTTCGATAACCATACGCTTCAAAATGTCTTTATCCATTGGCAACCCAACGTCGACATCTTTTACGGCGAAACTTTCATTGTTGACGACAAAGGTAATATCATTGGGAATCGCAGGCTCAAGGCCCCCGAAAACCTTACCTGGAAATCGTTTCGAGATGGTATGCTGGTGTGTCATCAATCTATTATCATACGCCGCAGTATTACAAAGCCATACAATCTCAAATATCGAATTGCCTCCGATTTTGATTGGGTATTGAATGCGCTTAAAAATGCTTCTGTGATTGTCAATACGCATATTTACATTTCCAGGTTTGTCGATGGTGGACTTAACAAGCAAAAAATACCCCGTGCATTACTGGAACGCTTCATCATCATGTCGAAAAACTATGGCTTTTTTGCTACGTTTTTCCGACATTTTATCATCGGCTTACGCTTCCTGATTTTCTGGTGGAAAGAAAAAAGGTTTTAACCTGCCGCTTTTGAGCTAAATTTAAGACAACTTAGAAAGCATCATAAATTTTTGGTTTACCCTAAATTTTTAGGATAACAAAGCGTATATTTCTTTACAATCTTTGACAAAACCTGTATATTGAGCATATCAGAAGCTTCGGAAATGTCTACCAGGTGTCCATCATTATATAATATGCTAATCCTATCGTCAACTACGCTATACGTGTCGCTCCAAACTGTGCCCTCAAATACAAAATATTCCGCTTCTTCTTCCGAGAAATGCAATTGTTCGGCCACGCGTTTTCTGAGTTGCTGTATACGAACTGGATCGATAGGCTGATTATGCAGTTCAATTTTATACAAACGCCGATTGTTCATCTGCTGGCAAAGCATCGAGAGTACCCTATCGGAATGATATTGCCAAACCTTGATAGCCGATAGTATATCGCTATCATCAAGGAGCAAAAAGTGGTTGAGCATTTCTACTATAGCTTCGTGGTTATTAATTTCATGATTGAACCGTCGCGTAAGAAAATATTCAAGAGCAGGGGTCGCAAATAACTTTTCACCCCTTAATGCCAGGTATTTAGCGCGTTTTAATATGTTTACCATTAAATTTTCAGCTGCCAACACCGTTTTATGCAGATATACTTGCCAGTACATCAATCGACGGGCTATAAGAAATTTTTCAATAGAATAAATACCCTTGGCTTCTACTACCAGCCGGTCATCTACCACGTTTAACATTTTGATGATTCGGTCGGAACCAATGACCCCCTCCGACACACCCGTGAAAAAACTGTCGCGACGTAAATAATCGAGCCGATCCATATCGAGTTGCCCCGATACAAGCTGTGTTAAAAATTTTTTGGGATAGCAATGCCTGAAAATATCTATGGCTGTCTGGAGCCGACCATCCATTTGCACATTAAGTTGTTCCATGATGTATAGCGACAGATGCTCGTGCGTAAAACTCTCAATCAGACTATATTCCAGCGCATGCGAAAAAGGGCCATGGCCTATGTCATGCAGAAGAATTGCAATATTAGCACCTTCTGCTTCCTGTTCGGTAATTTCATGACCTTTTGCCCGGATAACCTCGATAGCCTGGTTCATCAAATGCATGGCTCCCAGCGCATGCTGAAAACGAGTATGCATGGCTCCAGGATATACCATGTGCGTAAGCCCCAATTGCCTTATCCTTCGCAACCGCTGAAACCAGGGATGTTCAATCAAATCAAATATGGTATCGTAATTTATGTGGATGAATCCATATACAGGATCATTTACTATTTTTCGCTTATTGGTGGCCATGCTACGCATTTTTAGGTAAAAGTAGAGAAAATTTTCCAGCCTTTTAAATTTGTGAATATATTCATTTCTGTTTATGCATAAGAACTATGCTATCATAATATTTGATTTGTATATTTTTTAAATTTTTTAAAAATATTTTCATCAACTTAAGGGTAAATTTGTTCTAAGTTGTAATACATTAAAAACTTAAATATTATTAACCTAAAAAATGTACACCTATGAAAACACATTTGCTATTCACTATGCTTTTTATAGCAACATACCTGTTACCCCAATGCAAAGAGAAGGAAAAAAACGATATAAGTTTTACGGCACAAAACATTGCTGACAGTCTCGTCTGGATAAAGCAATCGTGTTTTAAAATTCAAGTGTTGGGTAAGACGATTTACTTCGATCCTCTGGCTATATCGGAAAACGATTCAGCTGATTTTATTCTAATTACTCACCCACATGGCGATCATTTTTCCCCTAACGACATTGCTAAAATTTCGACAGCTAAAACTACTATAATTGGTCCAAAAGACTGCAAATACAATGGTACTTGTAAGGAATTTGTTGAAGTAATACCCGGACAAACCATTGAAATTGCTCCAAACATTTCAATTACCACTGTTCCTGCCTACAATGTGGTTAAAACAAAATTTCATCCTAAGGAAAAGCAATGGGTAGGTTACCTGCTTAAGATTGGTAACATTGTAATTTACCATGCTGGCGACACCGAACGGATTCCCGAAATGAAAAATTTTACGGCAAATATTGCATTATTGCCGTTAGGACAAACGTACACTATGAATTCGGTCGATGAAGCTGCCGATGCTGCTCGTGATGTCAAGGCCGAAATTGCCATACCCATGCACTGGGGTGCTTACGAAGGTACTGCTGAAGACGCCCAAAAATTCAAGTCCCTCCTTGAAAACGAAATGAAAGTAATCATTAAAACTCCTAAAAACTGATATTATACTTATTCCCATACTTCATAAAAAGCTGCTTAAAAAGCAGCTTTTTTCTTTTAGGCATAGCTAATTCTCACGAAAATTTTATAATATGTTCGTTCCATAAGTTATAGTATCTAAAATTTGCGCATGATTTCAAACTCCACGTTTTTAGCAGAAAATGTTTTCTGGCAATAATGTCACTTTACTTTTCTGTTCTTTGTATATTTAAATTAGCCAGCTTTCGGCTATGCAAGATTCACAAAAGTTTCATTATTTATTAAAAAAATTGCCAAACATTTTAGTACTTTTGGTCAGCGTAAATTTTTAAAATATGCAAGCTTTACTTTATGTTCACTGGAATGTAAGTCCCGAGATTTTTCATCTGGGTCCACTGGCAATTCGTTGGTACGGATTGATGTTTGCCTTTGCGTTTCTGACAGGTTATTATATTTTCAAATATTTTTTTAAAAAAGAAGGCTATAGCATCGAATTGCTCGACCAGCTTCTCGTATATGTGGCAGTGGGAATTATCGTCGGTGCACGTCTTGGCCATGTGATTTTTTACGATCCTGGATACTATTTTGCTAATCCTTTAAAAATACTTGCAATATGGGAGGGTGGTTTGGCCAGCCACGGAGCTGCTATTGGATTGTTAATTACCCTATACCTATGGGTTCGGAAAAATAAGTCCGACATGCTCTGGCTGCTCGATCGCATTGCCGTTGTTGTAGCTATTGGAGGCATGTTTGTTCGCATTGGTAATTTAATGAACTCGGAAATATACGGAGTAGAAACCACTCTTCCCTGGGGCTTTATTTTTGTTCGGGCAGGCGAAGTTGTTCCAAAGCACCCTACCCAAATTTATGAAGCTCTATCGTACCTTTTCATTTTCCTACTTTTATTTTTTGCGTATCGTAAAAATTGGTGGTTTCCGAAAAAAGGGCTTGCATTTGGTATATTTCTTATCCTTCTTTTTGGTGCTCGCTTTTTAATAGAATTCATCAAGAATCCTCAGGAAGATTTTGAAACAAGCCTTCCACTTTGGATGGGACAGATTTTGAGTATACCCTTTATTGTTGCTGGTATCGTTCTGGTTATCTGGGCAATGAGAAATAAATCTTCAACCGAAAAATAGCTCAGCTGCTATGCGATCCGAAATAAACCATCCTTCGAGATTTAACACTATTCCCCTGTCATTTATCTCCAGGTATTGGGGATAAAATTTTTTTGCCTTTTGTTCGATCTCAATATATCGTTCATTTCCAAATTTTTCTAAAAAACGATTTTTCGAAAGTCCCTCCTTGCAGCGTAATTCCAACATGATTACTTCGTTCATCTGGTCAACCTGTGTCAATATGTCGGCTGTAATTGCGAGTTTCCTTTCGTTTATTGCAGAAATGTATTTTTGTAAATCCCTTATATTTTCATATCGGCAACGTCCATCAAATGAATGTGCAGAGGGTCCCAAGCCCAGATAGGGTACACTTTTCCAATACGATTGGTTGTGTCGCGAACGATATCCCTGCCTTGCAAAATTTGAAATCTCGTAATGCTCAAAGCCCTCATCTTCAAGTAAATTATGCAAAATTTCCATCTGTTGCCAGCTCTGATTTTCGTTTATTTCTTTAAGTTTTCCTTTTTCCTTTAAAAATCCAAAAGTCGTTCGAGGTTCAATGGTAAGATGATACGCTGAGATATGTTTGACCGGAAATTTTACGGCCGTTCGTATGGTACTCTCCCACAAATTGTTTTCCATTATAGGAATTCCGTAAATCAAGTCAATGCTGATGTTTTCTATCCCAACATTAAAAGCCCATTCTATACTTTGCACCGAATGTTCAGCTCCATGTCGACGATTGAGGTAATGTAAAATTTTGTTGTTAAAACTTTGTGTTCCAATACTCAATCGATTTACTCCCACTTTTTTTATTTGTCTGTAGTATTCTTCCGATACATCTTCGGGATTTACTTCAAGAGTAATCTCACAATATTCATGAAGATCAAAAAATTTTGAAAGTTTTTCAAGTATTGTTGCAATAGCTGAGGAATGAAGAATAGAAGGCGTTCCCCCTCCAAAATATACCGTCTCTATAATAGTTTTTTCAGAAAAAAAATTTGCGCGCAGTTCAATTTCTGTTAATAATGCATCGAAAAATGGAGAAAGGTAAGAAATATTAACGTGTGTATAAAAATCACAATAATGACACCTACGATGACAAAAGGGAATGTGAATATATATTCCAGCCACTGTTAAATGAATACCTTATGAGCATGATGATGAATCTCGTGGGCCAATGATTCTATATCTTGTTCATTGAACAGTTTCTTAAGCTCTTCACGAATAGGACTATAAAGAGGATGAATGGGACAGTGTTCTTCTTCACTTGAACACGAAGAAACGCCAATTAAGCAGGAATTGAAAAAGTCACCACCATCAATAATATTAACAATGTCCATCATTTTTATTTGTTTCGGTGGCACTGCTAAAGAAAATCCACCATTTGGCCCTTTGACCGAACGTAAAATTTTGTTTTTTGCCAGTGTCTGAAGTATTTTTCCTAAAAATGGGGTAGGGATATTAAGTGCTTTAGATATTTCCTTAATTCCAATTATCCTGTCTCTATTTTCTTCAAGGGCCAAAAATATACACGCACGAAGCGCATATTTACAGGTGTTCGATAGCATATCAGCAGATTTTAAGGGGTATTTTATTGATTCGTGTTAAGTGTCTTCCGCCGTCAAATCCAGTATTTAAAAATGTTTCAACAATTTGCTTGGCTTCTTCATCTGAAATAAAACGTGCAGGGAGTGAACAAATGTTCGCATCATTATGGGCACGAGCCAACCGCGAAATTTCATTGTTCCAGCAGAGCGCCGCCCTTATTCCCTGATGTTTATTTACAGTCATATTTATTCCATTGCCACTGCCACAAAGCGAAATCCCTACTTCAACTTCCTTTTTTTCTACTGCTTCGGCCAACTTATGCGCATAATCCGGATAATCTGTACTTTCTTCACTAAATGTCCCAAAATCGACAACTTCATAGTCCTTTCCCTTCAGCCAATCCTTTACTACCTCTTTCATCCTAAAACCCGCATGATCACTCGCTATCCCAATTTTTTTCATTCCCATCTTCTTTTGTTAATTGTGTGTTTAAATACTGTTTATAATAAGTTAACAAATTGAAATAACTTCATTGAATTGGGAATCAAAATTAATCATATAATTATTTTGCTCAAACACCAAAATGTTTTTTTTACCGATTGCAAACAATTTTTTCCACGCTTTTAAACAATTTTTCGATAGAAATTAATAAACATTTCTATGTTTAAAATGTTTCCAACATGTGTTAATATCTTTAACTATCGATCTATTTTTCAATAAGTTTATTTTTTTATTACTGTTAATAATTGGTTTATTTGTGTATTCTTGTTGTTAAATGCACTAATTTTACAAAAATTTTATTCACCAATTAACAGGACTTCTTCTTCTTCTTTTTTTATTTAATTTTAAAGAAAGAAATGAATAATAAAGAATTGTTGATAGAAAAGATAAATCGATTGCGCAAGGAGAAGAACGCAGTTATCATGGCGCACTATTACCAGATTCCTGAAATTCAGGATATTGCAGACTTCATTGGGGATAGTCTGGCACTGGCGCAGCAGGCTTTAAAAGTCAAGGCTGATGTAATAGTGCTGGCGGGTGTGTATTTTATGGCCGAAACCGCCAAAATTTTGAATCCTGAAAAAAAAGTTATCATCCCAGATCCGCTGGCAGGCTGCTCACTTGCAGATTCATGTCCTGTGGATAGTTTTAGTGAATTCCGTTCACGATATCCCGATGCTATTGTTGTTTCGTATGTCAATACATCAGCTGAAATTAAAGCATTAACTGATATTGTTTGTACTTCATCAAATGCTGAACAGATTATTAATGCTATACCGAAAGATAAGCAAATAATTTTTGCACCCGATCGAAATTTGGGAAATTATCTGGCTGCTAAAACAGGCCGAAATTTGATTATTTGGGATGGTGCCTGTCATGTGCATGAAGACTTTTCGCTTGAACGAATTTTGGAATTAAAAAAGCAAAATCCAGATGCAAAAATAATTGCTCATCCCGAGTGTAAAAAACCCATATTAATTATTGCTGATCATGTAGGTTCTACTTCTTCGCTACTAGCATATGTGCAAAAGGATAGTGGAAGAAAGTACATTGTTGCTACAGAATCTGGTATTATCCATCAAATGAAGGCTGCGTGTCCTGATAAAGTTTTTATTCCTGCGCCTCCAACCGATAGTACCTGTGGATGTAACGATTGTCGGTTCATGAAGCTTATAACACTTGACAAGATATATCGTTCCCTTGAGACGCTTTCTCCTGAGGTTATTGTCGATGAACAAATCAGAGTGAAAGCAGAAAAGTCTATTAAGGCTATGCTCGATATCACTGCAGGAAAACCTGTATTTTCTACATTATGAGTTTTGATATAAGGAAGGTTGCTGCTGTTGCTGATGTTGATTTTGAAAATAAAATCAGGCCTGTAACTTTTTCTGAGTTTACGGGTCAAGAACATGTAGTACAAAATCTGCAAGTATTTGTCAAGGCTGCGCGAATGCGTTCTGAGCCACTCGATCATGTTTTGTTACATGGTCCACCAGGTTTGGGCAAAACTACGCTGGCTAATATTATAGCAGCTGAAATGCAGGTAAACCTCAAGATAACTTCAGGTCCTGTACTCGACAAGCCTGGCGATTTGGCCGGTTTGTTGACAAGCCTCGAAGTGGGTGATGTGTTATTTATCGATGAAATTCATCGTATTTCGCCTGTTGTGGAGGAATACCTCTACTCTGCTATGGAGGATTTTTTTATTGATATAATGATCGATCGCGGTGTAAGTGCACGTTCTGTTCAGATTAAGTTAAATCCTTTTACATTGGTTGGTGCTACCACTCGCGTTGGTCTGTTAACCAGTCCCTTGCGCGCACGTTTTGGTATTAATTTACATCTCGATTATTATGGGGTGGATTATCTGCAAAAAATTATTTTACGTACTGCGTCAATTTTGAATGTTGAAATTGATGAAAAGTCTTCCTATGAAATTGCTTCTCGTAGTCGTGGTACACCACGTATTGCTAATGCTCTATTGCGCCGTGTCCGCGATTTTGCGCAGGTGATGGGTGATGGGAATATCGATCTTGAAATTACTAAGTATGCACTGAATGCATTGCGAATCGATCCTCATGGGCTCGACGAAACTGATATTCGTATTTTAAAAACCATTGTTGAGAAGTTTAATGGCGGTCCTGTTGGTTTAAATACCATTGCCACTGCTATTGGTGAGGATCCTGGAACTATTGAGGATGTTTTTGAACCATTTTTAATTCAAGAGGGTTATATTATGCGAACACCCCGTGGTCGCGAAGCAACTGCTAAGGCTTATACTGTTTTAGATATCGAACGAAAATTTCCTAAACAACAAAGATTATTTTAAATTTACTTCAATGGAAACAAAATTAGCACTCAACTGGGAACAAGGTTTGGCTTTTTCGGCCGATGTCGATGGTCATAAAGTTATTGTTGATGCTCAACATGGATCAGAGCCTTCATTGGGCCCTTCGCCAAAAAAATTATTAATGGTTTCATTGGCTGGATGTACGGGCATGGATGTTGTTTCGATTTTGAATAAAATGCGTGTAAATTTTTCCAGGTTTTCTATCAATGTACATGCTGAACTTGCTGATGAGCATCCAAAAAAATATTTAAGAATACTTCTGGAGTATCAGTTAGATGCAGCGGCGGAAGATATGGAAAAAATCGTAAAGGCTATCGAACTTTCAAAGGATCGATACTGTGGAGTATGGAATACGCTTTCACCCGGGTTACCTATCGAGTATAAGGTTACGTTGCTTTAAAATTGTTCGAGAAAACGTACGTCGTTTTCGAAGAATAGTCGTAGGTCTTTTATAGCATATCTCAGCATGGTAATCCTTTCTATACCCATACCAAATGCATATCCTGAGTAAATATTTGGGTCAATGTTGGTGTTGCGCAATACGTTAGGATGTACCATGCCGCATCCCAAAATTTCGAGCCAGCCTGTATATTTGCAAACATTGCAACCTTTACCCTGGCATATGCTGCATGAAACGTCCATTTCAGCCGATGGTTCTGTAAATGGAAAGAATGATGGTCGAAGTCTGATTTCTGTTTTTTTGCCAAAAAACTCTCTTGCAAAATACAGTAATACTTGTTTAAGGTCGGCAAAGGATACATTTGTATCTATGTATAAACCTTCAATTTGGTGGAATATGCAGTGTGCTCTTGCTGATATGGCTTCGTTGCGAAATACGCGTCCGGGCATAATAATTTTAAGTGGTGGTTGTGTTTTTTCCATGGCGCGTATTTGAACCGATGATGTATGTGTCCTTAAGAGAATGTCTGGCGTTTTTTCAATAAAAAACGTGTCCTGCATGTCGCGTGCGGGATGTTCTGGAGGAAAATTTAGTGCACTGAAAACGTGCCAGTCGTCTTCTATTTCAGGTCCCTGTTCTATTTTAAATCCAAGGTGTTCAAAAATCTCGCATATTTCTTTCCTGATAATAGATATGGGGTGCCTGTGTCCGAAGGTTGAATTGTATGATGGAAGTGTGAAGTCAATTGTATTTGCCGATGTTTCTTTATTGTTTTCAATGGCTTCTTGTGCAGTTTTGAAGATTGTTTCAGCTTGCTGCTTCAATTCGTTTAAAAGCTTACCTGTGTTTTTTTTCTCTTCAGGTGATAGTGTTTTAAATTGTTCGAACAGTTGTGTAATTTTTCCTTTTTTTGCCAGGTAAGTTAATCTAAATGCTTCCAGTTCTTCTTGTGTTTTGATACTGGTGTTTTGTATTTCGTTTTTTAGATTTTGAATATCGTTGATCATGGTTTTATTAATTTTTGAGTAATACCTTATTATTTTTCTTTTACTTTGTGATGCGAAGATAAGTAAAAAATTTTTTTTATGTCTGCATCAGTGCGAACTCTTGGAAGGCAAACTGTTATTTATGGTTTGAGTACTATTGTTCCTCGATTTTTGAATTTTTTGTTAGTCCCCCTTTATACTTATTTTTTTAGTCCGGCTGAGTATGGTATTGTTGCTGATTTATATAGTTGGGCTGTTTTGTTAAATATTATTGTTACTTATGGGATGGAAACCGCTGTGTTTCGTTATGCTAAAATGGAGGGGAATAATGCTTTTGCTTCGGCTTTTTATTCTGTTTTGTTTACTTCTTTAATTTTTTTATTCATTGTAATATATTTATCGGGTACTATTGCTAATTTGTTGGGTTATCCCGGCTATGGACGATATATTATTTATTTTGGATTTATTCTTGCACTCGATGCAGTTTCTGCAATTTTATTTGTTAAACTACGACTTGACGAAAAGGCATTAAAATTTTCAGTTTTAAAAATTTCAAATGTTGTCGTAAATGTTTTTTTAAATGTTTTGTTTATTGTCCTCTTGCCAAAATTTTTGGTTTCATTCGGAATTAAATTTAATCGTACAGTTGAGTATATATTTATATCAAATTTGTTGGCAAGTTTAGTAACGTTTTTATTTTTAGTTATATACATACCAAGCTTTCGTTTTTTCAATTTTCGTGTTTTACGTACAATGATTGTTTATGGTATTCCCCTCATGTTGTCGGGTATAGTTGGTGCAATAAATGATGTAATTGATAGGCAGTTTATTAAATATTTGTCGCCGCCTGGTGTGGATGCTATGAGTCAACTGGGCATTTATTTTGCTAATTTGAAGTTGGCTGTATTTTTGGTTTTGTTTGTGCAGGCATTTCGCTATGCAGCTGAACCTTTTTTCTTCCGCTATGCCGAAGATCCGGGAAGTAAGGAGTCTTTTGCACGAGTTACTTTATTCTATGTTTTTGTTAGTTTAACCGTATTTTTGTTTACTTATGCTAATTTGCCCTTGTTTAAATATTTTATAGGATCACAATATTGGTCTGGATTATCAATTGTTCCTGTTGTTTTGCTTGCAAATGTTTTTGCAGGTTTGTATTTAAATTTCTCAATGTGGTATAAGCTTGTTGATAAAACTTTTCTTGGGTTTTTAATTATACTTGCCGGTTCATTATTTACTGTAATTTTTGATTACTTTTTTGTTCCAAAGTATGGATACGAGGCAGCAGCTGTGGTTCGCCTATTTAGCTACATTTTTATAACTGTGTTATGTTATTTGCTTGGTCAGCGTTATTACTCGATTCCTTATCGCATTTTCACAATGTTAAAATATTTTATCATCGCTTTGTTAGTTTTTTATTTTCAGTATGAAGTGTTAAATAACCTTACATTTATGCTTGTTATATTAATAAATAATGTTCTTTTAATGATATTTGTGCTGTATTTTATTTATGCTGAAAATTTGTTTAAACCTATACGTGAATTATTATGGTCGATAAGGTCAAAATTAAAATTGTAAATACTTCTCGTCATCCATTACCTTCTTATCAAACAGTTTTGAGTGCAGGTATGGATTTAAGGGCTTATATAGATGAGCCAATTACAATTCCCCCAATGGGTCGTGTTTTGGTGCCTACTGGTTTATTTATTGAGCTACCTGAAGGCTATGAAGCCCAAATACGACCGAGAAGCGGAATGGCTTTAAAACACGGTCTCACTGTCTTGAATTCACCCGGTACAATTGATGCTGATTATCGTGGTGAAATAAAAGTAATCCTGGCAAATCTATCACAGGATCCCTATGTATTACAGGATGGTGAACGTATCTGTCAGATGGTGGTTGCCCGACATTCAGTTGTTGAATGGGTGGAAGTAGATTCTTTGTCTTCGACTACGCGTGGTGAAGGTGGTTTTGGTCATACGGGTAAATAATGAATATGAAAAAATTAGTTTTAACATTATTGCTGTTTGTATATTTCCCTGTCGTTTTTTCTCAGCAACGTAATTACGATGTGGAATATTCTTATATTGAAGCTTTACGTAATCGTGAGTCTGGTAACCTTACTGCTGCAGTCTATATTTTGAATTCAATTTTACGTGTAGATAGTACTTGTGCTGCATGTTATTATCAATTAAGCGATATTTATCGTTCTGCAGGTTCAATTGAGCAGGCTTTAAATTATGCCGTTCGCGCTTATAAGCTCGATTCTACAAATTATTGGTATGTACGAAATTATGCCATGTTAACTCTTGAATTAGGCGATACGTTAAATTCACTTCCTCTCTTCGATAAGTTAGTTCGATTTTCTGATGTTTCGTATGATGATTTACTCTTGTTTTCAAATTTAGCTCTGTCTTATACGAAATACAGATCGCATGGTCGAAGTGTCTGTGATTATTTGCTCTCACGTTATGCCGAACCTGAGTTGTTTAGGTTACGTTTTAAATATATGAAGTCAGATAGGCAGCCTTTCAAAATCTTACTAGCATATTTGGATACCTGTGCAATTACTTTTCCTGGAAATACTGATTTTATCCTCGAACGAGCATTGTTACTCGCTGAGAATGGTAAATTACGACATTCACGCGTGTTATTTAATGTTGTTTTGCGAACTGATAGTTTTTCTTTTGAGGCTATCAATGATTATGCTCGTTTCTTTAATAGTCGGCGGGATAGAAATTTTGTTTTTGCATATCTCGATTCTTTTTTTTCATCCGATGTTGAAGTTTCTGAAAAGATAAATTGGATTAACTTAATGTTGCGTGCCGATAATACAGTTTTTAATGCTTATCTAGAAAATAAATTTTTGACTATAATACAACTTGTACCTTTAAATAGTCAACTGTATGAATCTGCTTTTAATTATTTTTTACAGCGTAATCGGATGGATATTTTGACAAGTTTAGGAAAACAGTACGTAAAATTGTATCCTGAAGATATTTCAGGATGGGGTCGATATATATTGCCTTTGTTTGTATTGGGCAAGTATGATGTTTTAGATTCTATTTTTAAGGAACGTCCAGTTGCTTTTCGATCACCTTTTGGATTGTATGTGGCAGGCTTTTTATATTATAATCGTAAGGAGTACGAAATGTCACGTGATTATTTCATTCAGAGTGTTGAAGTTGAAGGGCAATTTCCGTACAAAACGCTTGCTATTAATCTTTTGACTGATTATTATATTAAAAATGGAAAGCGCGATAGTGCTTTTTACTATTTTGAGAAAGCGCTACGTGAAGATTTGGCCGATGAAATTATTATGAACAATTATGCGTATTATCTTTCACTTGCGGGAAAGAGTTTGAATAAGGCCGAAATGTTATCGCGTACTGCTGTAATGCGTTATCCTAAGAATTCGGCATTTCTTGATACGTATGCTTGGGTATTGTATCGTTTGCAGCGTTATGATGAGGCTTATAGATATATGCATCTTGCACTAAAGTATGCTGATGATGATAGGCGCGAGTTGTTGGAACATTATGCTGCAATTTTATATTGTTCGGGACGGACAGCAAAAGGACTGAAATTAATGCGTAAGTTATTCCCCGACCCAAAACAGTATGGTTCATTTTTTATGACAACTGTAGAATGTGGAGGTCGTTAGTCATTATATTGTTGCAAGTTTTTTTAGGATGTTCGCGATATATTTATACGCAGCATGCTAGAACTGTTCGTTACGAAGTTTGTACATCAAGCAATGATTGTGCAACGATTGTCATTACTGGAAATTCTTTGCCATTAAGTGTTTCGATATATGGTGCAATGGGAGTAAAATTGATGTCTTTTACTCTTTCGTCCGATTCAGTTGAGTTATTATATGTTTACAACAATGATGTAAGTGAGTTAATTCATCGTATGTTTTCCAAAACAACCTACAGTTATACAAAGGATTTTTTTTTGGCTTTGGTTCAAGGGTTTAATGTTGAAGATATGAATGGTTTTGAGAAGGAATATTGCGACGGTGGGTTGTGTATTAGATATTATATACAGGATTATGTAAGGCATGGTAGCACAATTGTGCCAAAGTCAGTTCAGATTATATTTGGTGGGTATGTATTGCAACTTAAACGTTTGTAGAGTTATATCTGCAATTCTTTTATTGATAATTTTTCATTTTGATCTTTTCGCATCTGCTCGTAAGGATGTTTTATTGAAGCGTAGGGAGCAGATTAATAAAGAAATTACTACTACTGAAAATTTGTTAAAGAAGATCGATTTGAGTAGAGGAGAATTAATAAATTCTGTTTCTTTAATCAATCGTCGTATTGCTTTACGAAGGGAGTTGATTGAAAATTTGAATGATGAGGTGAGTTTGTTGCAATTACATATTGATTCTTTAACTGTTCGCTTGAAACAAACTCAGCAGTTGGTGGATAAGACTAAGCAAGAATATGCTATGATCGCTTATCGTACATATTTTTATTTTAAACCACAAACCCTTTTGACGTTGTTGTTTTCAGCTTCCGATCTTGGTGAAATGTATCGCCGATATGTTTATTTGCGCCAGTATCATGCGCATCGGCGTGCTGTTCTCGATCGTTTGCGTACTCAAATTGCTGATTTGTATGATAATTCTCAAAAGTTGGCCAGGTCTCGTGCCGAAAAGCTACAATTGTTGGCAGAGCGTGAGCGTGAGCTTACTACCTTAAATAATGATTTAGCACAGGCAAAGGAGTCATTGAAATCGTTACAAAAACGGGCTAAAGAATTACAGGCATATTTGGAAAATTTAAAAAATTCAGCCCGTAAAGTTGAAGAAGCTATTCGTTCGCTTGTTGAGAGCGAGGTTCAAAAAGCTAAGTCTGCTATACAATCGACTTATTCCAGGCAGGTTGCTCTTGTAAGTGCCCAGTTTGAACAAAATAAAGGTCGTTTGCCGTTTCCTGTTTCTCGTGGTGTCATTATCTCTGAGTTTGGTGAACAATCCCATCCGCTGTATAAAGGAATAAAGATTGTAAATAATGGAATTGATATTTCGTGCGATTGTGATATTCCTGTATATGCAGTATTTGGGGGTGTCGTTTCAAAGGTTTTTTTCATCAAGGGGTCAAATTATGCAGTCATTGTACGGCATGGTAATTTTTATACTGTTTATCAAAATTTAGCTAATGTTGTCGTTTCTAATGGACAGGAAATAAAAGTGAATACTGTTTTAGGGAATTCATCTTGTATGCCTGGTGAAAATGTGGCAAGGTTACATTTTGAAATCTGGCGTGATTTGCAAAAATTAAACCCTGCTGAATGGTTAGCTCGTTAAAATAAATTTTGTTTTTTTGCTGTTTATGGTATTAAATAATGTATTAATTTTGGTAACCAAAATCAACAAAATGCAGTATACATGCATATATGTTAATTGTGTAGACAATGAAAAATAAGTTGATAATTAATTCAAAAATAGAAGAATTACGAAAGGTCGAAAAATTTGTTGATGAAATTTCCGCTGCTTGCAAGCTTAGTTCAGAGTTATACGGCAACTTATTAATTGCCGTACTCGAGGGAGCAAATAATGCAATTGTGCATGGTAACAAGCTAAAGGAAGAGTTGCCTGTTACTATCGAGGCGGACTATGATGAAAGCGAGCTAAAAATAACTATAACAGATTGTGGTACGGGATTTGATTACAACAATGTGCCTGATCCCACTGCGCCTGAAAATATCGAAAATGTTAGTGGACGAGGGATTTTTTTGATGAGAAAACTTTCCGATTCTACCGAGTTTTTTGATAATGGAACCCGTGTGGTGTTATCTTTTAAATTGTAAAGTTGACTGTTCGTTTTTACAACATACATCCTTCTATACGTTTACATTTACAATTTAGTCAAGTCAAAAACTGCATTCAACAGTTAGCAAAACTTGAAGGATGCAATATTGGAAATATTTCAGTAATTTTTTGTGATAATCATTATATTTATCAGTTAAATAGTGCCTATTTAAAACATTTTTATCCTACCGATGTTATAACCTTCGATTATACAGAGGGGAAAAGATTATCTGGAGATATTTTTATTGGGCTCGACGTTGTTAACAGCAATGCAAAGCGCTTAGGAGTAACCTTTCGCGATGAATTGTTGCGTGTTGTTTTGCATGGCGTTTTGCATTTGTGTGGTTATAAGGATAAAACAGTGAGACAAAAAATGCTGATGCGTGCGAAGGAAGATTATTATCTAAAAATGTGTTGTGAAAATGAAGGGTAATTTTTTTGCAGAATATGACATTATTGTAGTGGGTGCTGGGCATGCTGGTTCTGAAGCTGCAGCGGCTGCTGCAAATATGGGGGCAAATGTTTTGTTGATTACCATGGACATGACAAAAATTGCCCAGATGTCCTGTAATCCTGCTATGGGGGGCATTGCCAAAGGACAGATTATTCGCGAAATTGATGCACTGGGTGGTTATTCTGGAATTGTAACCGACCGTTCTATGATTCAATTCCGAATGCTGAATCGTTCAAAGGGTCCTGCTATGTGGTCACCTCGTGCGCAGTGCGATCGAATGAAATTTTCCCTCGAATGGAGAAAAGTTTTGGAGTCTATTCCTCGCCTTTCGTTTTGGCAGGATACGGTTACTGAGCTACTAATTGAGGACGCTCGAGTCATTGGTGTAGTTACCAGGGCAGGCGTCTCTTTTGGGGCACAGGCTGTTATTTTAACAAATGGCACTTTTGAAAATGGTTTGATACATATCGGAAAAACAAATTTTACGGGCGGTCGAATTTCTGAACCTATCTCACAGGGTATTTCAGCCCAATTGAAATCTTATGGCTTTCAAGTGGGGCGATTGAAAACAGGAACGCCTGCACGTTTGGATGGAAGAACAATAAATTTTTCTGTTTTAGAAGAGCAGCCTGGTGACGAGGGGGGTGGCAAGTTTAGTTTTTTAATTGATGATGCGTATCATGCACCACGGATGAGTTGTTTTATTACTTATACAAATCCTGAGGTGCATCAGCTGTTGCGTGAAGGGTTCGACGATTCGCCTTTGTTTACTGGACGTATTCAGGGTGTTGGTCCACGATATTGTCCCAGCATTGAGGATAAGGTGGTTACTTTTGCTCAAAAACAGAGCCATCAGTTATTTCTTGAACCCGAAGGTACCGATACCTGTGAATATTATTTAAATGGTTTTTCGTCCTCTTTGCCTTACGATGTACAATTTCGTGCTATTCGAAAGATTAAGGGATTGGAAAATGTAAAAATATTCCGACCAGGGTATGCAATTGAATACGATTATTATCCACCTACCCAGCTTTATCATACTTTGGAAACAAAATATATTGAAAATTTATATTTTGCTGGTCAAATTAATGGGACGACTGGGTATGAAGAGGCTGCTGCCCAGGGAATCATGGCAGGTATTAATGCGTATTTGAAGATTTCTGGTAAGCCACCCTTTATATTGCGGCGCGATGAGGCTTACATTGGAGTGCTTATCGATGATTTGGTAACAAAGGGGGTGGATGAACCGTATCGCATGTTTACTTCGCGCGCCGAATTCCGTTTATTGCTAAGGCAGGATAATGCCGATGAACGTTTAACCGAGCGTTCTTACCATTTGGGATTAGCAAGTCGCGAACGCTATGAGAAATTTTTAAAGAAAAAAGAAAAAATACAGGAGGTTTTAAAAATTGTTGATCATTCTTCTGTTAAACCTCATCATGTGAATTCATTTTTAGCGTCGTTTAATTCTACGCCTATACAGCAAAAAGTTCGATTACGCGATTTGTGTTTGCGACCTGAAATATCATTGCGTGGACTTTTACAACATATACGGCCAGAGATGCTACAATCTTATTCCGAGGAGGTACTTTTTTCTGCCGAACTCGCTGTAAAGTATAGTGGCTATATCGAACGTGAAAAAACAATTGCTGATAAAATGCGACGGTTGGAAGATCTTGTTATTCCGTCTGACTTTGATTTCAACAAGCTTAATATTTCAACCGAAGCAAGGCAAAAACTATCACGGATTAAACCTGCCAATATTGGACAAGCATCGCGCATTCCGGGAGTTTCCCCGGCCGATATCAACGCATTGCTAATATACATGGGACGATAATGTTCCACGTGGAACATCGATAACGATTGAACTTATAATGTTCCACGTGGAACAAAAGTTGAATCTATTACAGTCAAGTTCCTATTAATGTTACGGTTATGATATCCATAACGAGGGATAATACCGATTTTTTAGGCTTATTGCCGACCTCGGCAGGGGTATATCTATTTTACGATGGTGCTGGGACAGTACTATATGTGGGCAAGGCTAAGAATTTGAAAAGCCGGGTATCGTCCTATTTTAGTAGTTCTGTCGTTGGCGCAAAAACGCGTTTGTTGGTAGCGCGTGCCGCTTTGCTCGATTATATTGTGGTGAATAATGAATCGGAGGCTTTGCTGCTCGAAAATACGCTGATAAAAAAATATAAACCCCGCTACAATATTCTGCTTAAGGACGATAAAACCTATCCCTGGGTAGTGATTCGAAATGAGCCTTTTCCTCGGGTTATGCTTACTCGTCGGGTGGTGAACGATGGATCTTCGTATTTTGGCCCATTTACTTCGGCCTACATTGTAAGAAATTTACTTACCCTGCTTAAACAGTTGTATCCTTTGCGAACCTGTAATCTAGACCTCACCCCCGACAAAATAGCTGCCGGAAATTTTAAGGTTTGTCTCGACTATCACATAGGTATCTGTAAAGGACCCTGTGTCGGTCTGCAGTCCGAAGAGGATTATCAACAAAATGTGTCGCAGATTAAAAACATTTTGCAGGGAAAAATATCTGCAGTGAAGCGTTTGCTACAGGAGAGAATGCAATTAGCAGCCCAACAATATCAGTACGAATACGCTCATGAGCTGAAAGAAAAAATTGCGTTGTTGGAAAAATATCACAACGATTCGTTGGTTGTGAATCCTCGTATCCGTGAATGTGATGTAATATCCTTTGCGCGACAGGAGGAGATGACGGTGGTAAACTACCTACATGTTGTCGAAGGTGCATTGGTGCATACCTATAATGCCTATTTTCAGGTGCAGGATGCAGAGGAAATCCCTGATTTAATCGGTTCTTTAATTACACAAATACGTACTAAATTTGCCAGTACCGCCCCCGAAATTCTTGTCACGGTGCAGCCGAATTTTAAACTTAATGATATACGCTATATCGTTCCAAAAACCGGCGACCGTCGTAAACTTTTAGAATTATCGCTGAAAAATGCCAACGCATACTTGCAATTCTTGATCCATAAAATGGATAAGGCAAGTCAAAAAGAAAACACTGCTTTGCAGCAACTTAAGTCCGATTTGGGCCTTAGGCAGCTGCCTACACATATCGAATGTTTCGATAATTCCAATATACAGGGGCAAAGTCCTGTCTCTGCCTGCGTTGTTTTTCGAAATGGTGTTCCCGCTAAATCTGAATATCGGCATTTTCATGTGAAAACGGTCGAAGGTCCCGACGACTACGCAACCATGCGCGAAATTGTTTATCGGCGTTACCGGCGTTTGCTCGACGAGGACGGGGAGTTGCCTCAGCTGATCGTTATCGATGGGGGTAAAGGTCAGCTAAATGCTGCTATCGAAGCCCTGAAGCTTTTGAATATTGAACAAAAAGTTGAAATAATTTCCATTGCCAAGCGTCTCGAAGAAATCTATCGTCCCGGGGATAGCCTACCTATATATCTTGACAAACGTTCGCCTTCGTTACGTCTGATACAGCAATTGCGCGATGAGGCGCATCGATTCGGCATAACCTTTCATCGACGCACTCGCGAAAAACGCGCATTAAGCTCTTTTTTCGATACGATTGAGGGCATAGGCGATAAAACAAAACAAAAGCTTTTGAAAAAATATGGCAGCATTGAGGCCATCCGAATGGCTTCGGTCGATGAATTGACCGAAATGGTTGGTGAGAAAAAGGCCAGACAAATACAAGCTGCCTTCGAACAAACATTTGAGTTTTAAATTCTATTTATTTGTTTTATTGCTTCAGATGAATCTTTTTTATTCCTTGAAAATAAAATTATTATCATAATACGTCTTTTGTAATTACAGTTGAATGTATTTTCATTTGCGTCTTTTCTTTTCTTAAGTTGCATGCTGAAATTTTTTTTCTTTACCTTTAGGGGTTTTAATTAAATATTTTGACTATGTCGACTAAAAAGCTCTTAAGAATATCGTTACTGATAGTTATCGTTTTGATTGTTTTTGTGGTTATAGGTAAGAAATTGGGCTGGATTGGTTCCGAAAAGCCTTCTGAAGTATATGTCGAAGCCGTAGAGAAACGAACCATCTACGAAACTATTACAGGCAGTGGACGTATCGAACCTGTTGTTAATGTCAAGGTAAGCGCCGATGTTTCGGGCGAAATCATTGAGCTGCTGGTCAAAGAGGGTGAATATGTGCATATGGGACAATTGTTGTTGAAAATTAAGCCCAATACCTATGTATCGGTACGCGACAGGGCACAGGCAGCACTCGATAATGCGCGTGTTAACCTCGATAATGCGCGTGCACGATTTCAGCAGAGCCAGGTGCAGCTTGATCGCGTTCGATTAAGTTACGAACGAAATAAAATGTTGTGGGAAAATAAAACTATTTCGCAATCTGAGTGGGAAGCTGCTGAGTCGGAATATAAGCTGGCACAGGTCGATTTACAGGTTGCTACCGAAAATGTTCGTGCCGCTGAGTTTGGAGTTAAAAGTGCTGAGGCTTCGCTGGCTGAGGCTGAGGAAAATTTAAGAAAAACGTCGGTGTATGCACCCATTGATGGTACTGTAACTAAACTTAACGTGAAACGAGGGGAGCGCGTAGTTGGAACTGAAATGATGGCTGGTACAGAACTTTTGCAGGTGGCCGACCTGAGCAAAATGCAGGTCGTGGTGTCAATTAATGAAAATGATATTATTCGCGTAAAAAAAGGCGATACGGCTATTGTTGAAGTCGATGCGTATATGGGTACGAAGCTTGCAGGCGTTGTTACCGATATAGCACATTCTGCTTCTGTTTCGGGTCAGTTGGCTGATCAGGTTACAACTTTTGAGGTGAAGATTGAGCTATTCCCCGAGTCGTACAAGAGCTTAACTACCCCTGTAAATCCTTACCCACTTCGACCAGGAATGACTGCGAATGTTGAGATTCATACGCAGGTTAGCTACAATACCATTGCTGTTCCACTTGCTGCGTTGACAATGCGTTCTGCCACTAAAGATAGCTTAAAGCCTTCCCAATCGTCGGATATGATGCAAGAGGTTGTTTTTGTTGTCAAAGGCAACCGTGCTCGTATGGTACCTGTTGTTACAGGTATTCAGGATGAAAATTTTATTGAAGTTAAAAGCGGTGTTCAGTTGGGGGATAAAGTTGTGGTGGGTCCCTTTAATCTGCTTTCTAAGCGACTCAAAGACGATATGCCAGTTGTAATAGTAAAAAGGGAAAAATTTATAAAAGAATGATGCCAAAGATTTTAGCCATTGAAACTTCTGAGCATTATTGTAGCGTTGCTTTTTTTGAGGGTACTACAGTCCTTTTGCAATTAATAGATAGCACTGAAAGGAATCATTCTCAAATGCTTACTGTTTTAATAAATAAATTGTTAGAACAGCTTAACTTAAGTGTTAATTTAATTGATGCGGTAGCCATCAGCAAGGGACCAGGCTCTTATACTGGACTTCGAATTGGAACATCAGTGGCCAAAGGTTTGTGTTATGCGCTGGAAAAACCACTTATTGCGGTAAGTACCCTTGAGCTGATGTGCTATGCAGCGCTTGCAGCTGCTGATAGACAAAAGGTAGTGCTCGATTCTTCCATACTTTGTCCAATGATTGATGCGCGACGCATGGAGGTGTATACACAACTTTTTGATGTTACCCTTACCCCGATATCGTCTATTGAGGCAAAAATCATTTCCAGTGAAACTTTCACCGAAATTTTAGCAGATCGTAAGCTGATACTTTTCGGAAGCGGCGCCGATAAGGTTGCATTTTTGTATAATAATCCAAATGCTGTGTTTTTGAAGGATGTACGACCTATGGCTGAATTTATGGCTCAGCCCGCTTACGATGCTTATAAGCAGCAACGCTTTGAAAATGTAGCTTATTTTGAACCCTTTTACCTTAAAAATTTTGTGGCTACCCGTGCAACAAAAAAATGGTTGGGTGACCGTTGAATTAAAAATTTTTTTTAATTTTGCGACGCTTAATTGGATTGACCTATGGTGTAATGGTAGCACAGCAGATTTTGGTTCTGTTAGTCTAGGTTCGAGTCCTGGTAGGTCAACAATCTCTCGTGAAAGAATTCTCGGTTTCAGTTCGCAGCAAAGTTACTCCCAATTGATTCAATCAGGTTGTCAATAAAGAATTCGTTCTTCGTTATAAATTTTTTCACGCCAAGCGTTGCGTATTCTTCTTTTAGCTTTTCACTTTCATTGGCTGTTAGAACAAAAATGTCAATGGTGTCATTCTTCTTGCAGATTTCGCGCAGAATATCCAGGCCCGTGGTAAATTGACTGTTGTTGCCAATATAGGTGTGATCAAGAATAATGAGATCAGGATTTTGGTCTAATGCCGCCAGACAATCTTCTCCGCGTCGAAAGGAACGCACAGTATATTCGTCCCGACCCGAAAAAGTATATTCCAGCAAGTGCAATATCATCTTGTCATCGTCGACAAAAAAGATGAGTCTGTTCATAACCCTTGTTTAAAAATTGAACGAAATTTACTTAAACTTTTTTCGTTCGCAAATATTTTCAGATAAATTTTTTTTATGTTATAAATCTGCATTGTCCACCCACTTGTAAACTTTGTCCGAACGGCGAAGCTGAATTGTTGAAGGGATGGTACAATGTTGGCCTTTTTCGGCTTGCCTGCTTGGTATATCGTTTACCTGTAGTTCGTTTACCGTGAGTTCTTCTACGCCTGTTGTGGGGCCGATAAATAAAAGTGTATCACCTTGTGCTATACTTCCGGTTTCGATGGATACTTCAACTACTTTTGCTTTGCTGTAATAATTTATCACTTTGCCTACATAGATTTTCTTTTTGGTGGCTATGGATCCATAGCTGTTTGACCATTCCCCTAACTTTCGACCCAAATAATAGCCATCCCAGAAGCCGCGATTGTATACTTTAGAAAGTTCGCTTAAAAGTTCTTTTTTAAGGCTATCCGTAAATTTTCCTTCCAGAATAGCGTCGATAGCCTTATGATAGCTCAGGGTGACAATTTTTACGTATTCGGGACCTCGAGCTCTGCCCTCTATTTTCAAAAGTCGAGCACCTGCAAACAGAATTTTGTCCAAAAATTCGATTGTACACAGGTCCTTTGGCGACATAATGTATTCATTGTCTATTTCAAGCTGACTTTGAGTTTCCTTGTCGGTAACAATGTAGGAACGACGGCAAACCTGAAAGCATTCACCCCGATTGGCAGAGTGGTTGTATTGATGTAAACTTAAGTAACATTTTCCGCTAATGGCCATGCATAGTGCCCCATGTACAAACATTTCAAGTCGTATAGGTTTTCCCTGGGGGCCGGTAATGTTCTGCGATGTAATATTTTCGTATATGCGTTTTACCTGTTGAAGATTTAATTCCCGCGCCAGTACCACAGCATCGGCATAACGTGAAAAAAATTTAAGGGATTCTGTATTGCTGATGTTGACCTGCGTACTAAGATGTACGTTAAGACCCAGTTCCCTCGCTTTTTGCATTACAGCAATGTCGCTGGCTATTACAGCATCTACACCGGCCTCTTTGCATGCTGCTAAAATTTTTTCAACCTCATCCAGGTCATCGTCGTACATTACAGCGTTTAGTGTAACATAGCATTTTACATGGTGTTTTCGGCACTGGTCGCTTATTTTTAGCAGGTCGGTTTCGCTAAAATTGCCCGATGATAGGGATCGCATATTCAGTTTGCCTACACCCAGGTAAACGGCATCCGCATGTGCATGGAAGGCCGCCTGTAACGATTCGTACGAACCAACTGGTGCAAGCAACTCTATGTCTTCGCGCAAAAGATTCATACTTAATTTTTTGTGCAAAGGTACGACAACTCGATGAATTTGCTGTCAAAGGGTACCTTGTATGTATATTGAATCTTCCTAATGCTTTTTCTTGATGTGCTACTATCAATTACTTTGAATGTTTATTCAAAAAATCGTAGTGGTTTTATAGGTAGCGTGTAAAGATTTTACGACATCTTCTGGCCATGTTTAGGCCATGCAGGTACATCTTTATCCTGTTTATGGGTGAGACATAGCATTACGAATTTATGCGCAATAATCCCTCAGCCGGTAGTTGCCTTTGAAAAGAAATTAATAGCATATAACCAGGGAAAATATAAATGGCAATGAGAGTCGTGTTATTGTTTAGGTGCTTTGAGGATGATTCTGAAGGTTGTACCCTTATCAATTTCGGAATTAAGCACAAATATTTTTCCTTTATGATAGTTTTCTATAATCCGTTTGGCAAGCGATAGTCCAAGACCCCATCCTCTAACTTTTGTTGTGTAGCCAGGCATAAAAATAGTTTTATACCTGAACTTGGGAATTCCTTTGCCGGTATCGGAAATGTCAATGAATATTTTGTTTTTACTTTTTTGGGCCTCAATGGTAATGATTCCTTTTGTTTCCATGGCATCGATAGCGTTTTTACATACATTTTCGATGACCCATTCGAAAAGCGTTTTGCTCACTGGTGCTACAAGAAAAGGCTCAAGTTGAAGCGTTACCTGTATGGTAGAGGGCATTCTATGCTTGAGGTATTGCACCACCCCTTCGATGAGTTGGCCAATGTTTTCGTTGGCAAGGTGGGGACGGGAACCTACTTTTGAAAATCGCTCGGTGATGGTGGTAAGACGCTGCACGTCATTTTCTAATTCTTCTATCAATGCTGGTTCTATACCTTTTTCTTTGAGAATCTCTGCTAATGCCATCAGCGATGAGGTAGGTGTTCCCAGTTGATGTGCGGTTTCTTTTGTTAGTCCAATCCATACCTGATTTTGTTCTGCTCTACGTGATGAACTAAAAGCAAGGTAGGCAACGACAATGAATAGCATGATGATGCCCAGTTGAACGTATGGATAAATGCGAAGCTGTGTCAATATTAGGGACTCTTTGTAATATACATAATTCTTGTTGTAGGGTCCTACGTGAATAGTAATTCTTTTTCCTTTGGAAATCATTTCATGCAATTCTTTTTTAAGATATGCAGAATCAAGAGCCTTTATGGAATCGAGATTACGGTATGAAATTATATGATTTCCTGAGTCGGTGAGTATTACAGGAACAGTTCTATTGTTTTGCACTACTTCCAGTAAGAACCCAAAATCCTGGTTGTCGGTTTCGGACGATCCAAGAAGTCGTGTAGCTTCGGCCCAAAGTTCTATTTTTTTGCTTTCTTCCTCTGCCAGCTGTTTTACAAGATTATTGGTGTAGTATAGTGAACCTACCCCAATGAGTATGGCAAAAATGATTAGGCTTATTTTCCACCAAAATTTCTTATTGTAAATGCTCATGACCAAAATTTTTGCTGATTCGATTAATTATCTTCGTCTTTCCATTCAATTGAAGGCTTTTTTTTGGATGGGGTAGTGTTGGCTGGCCTTTTGTCGGGTTTAGTTTCCTGGTCTTCTATTATAACTGTGGGGGCTGCTTTTTTATTGTGTGTATTCATCAATTCCGTATTGTCTGATTTATCAGATGGCTTAAATTCGTCTTTTATGATGTTGCGCAGGGTTTTTTGTTCTTCCTGCCAGCGCGAACGAAAGTTTGTAAGCGAAGCTTTTGTATCGTAGCTAATTTTGTAGCTTGTCCCGGATCCTGCCAGCTGTACAAAAACTACCGACATTTTTGTGGAATCTTCTACTTCATTTACCGGAATACTGCTATTGTTCTCTCGTTTTCTTTTTAGTATGTCGGCAAGGTAAAATTTAAAATGATAGTCATATCGGTTATCAAACGTATGACTACCCCATACCATAAAGTCAATAGCCGATGATTGTATACGGGTGGGTGCAAACCAAAGCGTGTTGTCCTGTATGTTAAGCTGAATTTTGATGGGCTTGAAGCGTATATCCTCTGGTTCTCGAATGTTAATGTATTTCATAATTTCCTTAACAGGTGGATATTGAATTAATCTACCTTCATTAATAGTTAATTCAAAATTACCTAAAATATTGTTAAACTGTATTTTGTTATTATTTACGATCCCTTGAAATTGTCCCTTTGCGTTTATCTTGCCCGCTATCATTTCTTTTTTTATCTGCGAAAATCCAAAATGTTCGAGCAGCTGGACTAGCAAAGCAGCATCCACGTTTTTGAGCTGTGCTGCGATATTATAAGAAAAACCTATTTTTTTCAGGCTCATATTGGTGTTCCCATTCAGGTAAGTGACCGAAAAATCGGAAATTTGCAACAGGCTGTCCTTCATGTATAGCGTCGTTCTTAACTGATTGAAAGGTAATTCTTTAAAACTTCCCGATGTGATAGATAGGTCCAGCGAAAGAGTTGGACTAGAACTTGAACTTTTATCTGAATTAATAAGCATTAATGCTTTGTCAATATTTAAATTATTTGCTATAAGCTTACCTTCAATGACTGGATGTGATTCCAGGGAAACAGTACCATTAAATTGAATGGGAAAATTTTCCCAATTTCCAGTGAGTTGATAGATATGAATTTTATTGGGATATACCGACAATGCGGTGGTAACGCTATCGATTCTCATTTTGTTAAGATATCCTGCCATGTTTTCAGTTTTTCCATCAAGTTCGTATATCCAACCCTTTTCGGTAAAGAGATTATCTAAGGTTGTGGCATGTTTTTTTATTGAAAATTTAAGGTTTGCTGTACCAACCTTGAGTTGAAGGGGTAGGCTGTCCATGATTTGGCTGAATTCACGTACATCAATCGAAGAATTGCCATTGGCATTGACCATCCATTGTTGCTTTGTACCCATTATGATTCCCGAAAAGTTCGCCTGTGAATAATTCGTTTTAAGCTGAATTTCTGAAAGATTTACCTGGTGAAACTTTTCCATCAGCTTACCTTCGTATCGAATTGTTCCCGAAGCTTTGGCAACAATTTTTTTGGGCAAAATGGTTTCAAGGTTGCGAAACGTGGCTTGTGCCTTTACAAATATTTCTTTGCTTCCAGCTTTTTGTCTTCGTATTTGTGCGCTGAAATTGCATTTTGGTTCAGGGATTTGCTTGAATAAATCTTCAGGAAGCAACGTGGCCAGTTTTTTCCAATTGATTTTATTGCCCTTTATTTCAAAATTTTGAATGGCATCATCTGAGGAAAAAGATGCGGAAAAATTTTGTTGATTAACCTGTATTTTTCCTTCAATTGACGTTTTTTTATCGTCATTAAAACAATCAGTTACAATTTTATAATTTTGAATGTGATGTTGTTTGTGTTCCCACCATACGGTAAGATCAGTTCCTTGTATTGCAAGTTCACCAGCTATTTTCTCTTCATTTATTTCACCTGCAAAATGGAATTCATTGAGAAGTGTGGCCATAAGTTTCTTTTCCTGCCAATTAATGTTAACCAAGGATTGTTTAACCCAGATGCGACGAATTGCAAACGTGCTGCTTTCGTTACTGCTGGACTGTTCTTCTTTATATAATTGGTGAACAAAATTGCCACTTGAGTCAAAGCTTAGGTTAATCCTGCCATTAATAATGCCAATGCCTTCTATTAAATATTGCTTGTTGATAATTTTTATCCAGTTGAGTTGAAGTAAGAGTTTTTCGGCTACCAATAGCGTGTCCTCTTTGGGAATGGTACTGATTACCAGGGTGTTGCTCATGGCTATAGCGGCATAAGGAAAATTTGTTAGCAGGTCTAATGATACTTTTTGTACTTCGACTTTTCCTGTTAAATTTTTATTCAATTGATCTATCGTATAGCGAATGATTTGGTCGGCATAATAAAAATAAATCACCAAAACTGCTGTAACCAGCGCTATTACCAGGCTGCTGACGAATATTATGGAATATTTTATTACTTTTCTCATGGAAAAGTTAATCATTTTTGTTTGTATCTTAATATCAATTACTTATAGTCAGTTAATTTGTTTTGGGGGACAAAAAGGGGACAAAATTTAATAAACCACTAAACCGACAAACCAAATTTAAAATAAAAATTCATCAATTTCATCCCTTACCGGTTCAATTTTTGGAAGTACAAAGGGAATTAATTTTACAATAATATCCAACCGGTCTTTTGGTTCCAATTTGTCCAACAATACCGGTAAATTTTCAATTTCTTTTTCCATTATGCTTTTAAATAATTGCCTTAATTCTTTGGTCAATTTGTTTGGCGTCCCCTTTTCCCTGCCACCAGTTTTATAACCTTTTGCCATTTTTGCTAATTTTTTGCTTATGTTTTAAATATTATGTTAAATAGCAAAATTGTCTATTTTACTCTACTTTAGACGTTCCCGGTTCCAAAATTTGGGTATAGATTCATACTTAACAGATTCATACTTAACATATTACCAGCATGCTGAAGCTTGTTTAATTTTATCGTCCAGTTCCTGGATTATTTCATTCCGGCAGCCGCCAAATGTTTTTTTGCTAACTTCTTTTATACAAGTTCTTAATTGAAAGGCTTGTTTTTTATTGATTTCCCCGGTGCCTTGCCACTCTTTAATCATGTTTAATACATTTGATTGGCCTAATTGCTTTATTTGCATTGCTGCTAATTGCTCAAGTAATTCTTTTTTACTTCCGGTAGGTTGCATGGCTTCAGAAATATTTACTTTGTCGATTGAAAGATATTCATTTTTCCATCTTTTTACCAGTTTAAAATAAAATTCATCGTCCCACAATAAGGCAGCCTTAATTTCAGGATATTTTAAATGTTTTTTTAGATGTTTTTTTAGCCTCAACTCATACCTTAAAACATGACTGTTTGCATAAAGTTCTGGTATTGGTTGGTTTTTATCCTTTTGCTCAAATGTTTTGTCATAAAATACTAATTGCCTTTGCTGATTGTTGTAGTACAAACCGTTACTTTGTTCCAACCTTTGGTAGTTCCTGGATTGTCCAAAATACTTAAAATAAACATTTACAGGGTATTTAACAATTACATTTTGGCCAAAGTCAATCCGGTAAACATTGGCCTCATCAAAATGTAAATGCAAACAATCGCTAATTTTTTGTATTGCAAATTTTGTATCCCCTTTGGATAAGGTTTTAAAATTGTTACCCAGGTAAAACTTGCAAATGCTGCCAGATATTAAAACCCCATTTTCTTTAATCTTAACCTTTAAATTATCCAAGTTCCCGGTTACAAATTCCCCAAAATCATTTTTCCCCCAGCTTTTGATATTGGTTAAATATTTAGGGACTGTTTCAATAAAATTACAATTTGGGTAACTTTGGTAATCCAGGAATAAATTTACAGTATCATACATGCGGTTCCAAAATAAGGGTATAGATTCATACTTAACATAACAACTAAACTAATCCGGTAAAAACCGGTATTGTTGAGGTTATTTTTTTTAATTCATTTATATCGTCATTAAATTCCCCGTCGGTAAATAAATACCAAACATTTAAAGCATCATGCTTAACCCCCCTTGCTATAAAAATTTCAATAGATGTTATTCCCGCTTCCTTAAAATCGGGATTGAAAATAATAATACAAGCGTCATTTGTGCCATTTATATCGCCAAAGCCTGTATTAACTTCAATATTTGGACGTTTTATACTTGTAATATTGTGGTTGCCTTTGGTAATAGCTAAATCATATTTTTTGCCTTTCCAGTAATCCGGCCTTTGAATCAAATTAAAAGACAACCCCCCAATATTAACCCCCTTTTTGTTTATAAGAAGCCTTTCAAATAAATCATATCCACCGGTTGAGGCTGTAACATCAAACCTTGTTTTTGCCTCGGTAAGTTTTTCTGCTTTGTAGTAATCGGTTAGAATCATAATTTACCCCCCTTTCTTTTTAATGCTACATAAGTACTTGCTTTTTTGTCTAATTCATTGGCAGTTGCAAAACGGTTCTGTTTTAACCAATTTTCAATTTCAGCCCGATCGAAATACAAATGTTTAGCTTGTTTGTAAAAAGGGATTTTTTTGTAGCATGTAAGCTTGTAAAGATGGCTTTTGGACAATCCGGTTAATTCGCTTACCTCGTCCAGATTCAAAACGTTTTTTTGCAGTTTTACATTGCTTTCAATGTTTTTTAGCCGTTCCTCATAGTTCTTTAAAATTTTCAATACATCATTTTCCATACCGCATATTTTTAAGGTTTAACAATATGGCTTCCCGGGAAGCCTTTATTTGTAAAAGCTAAAGCAAAATAACGGTAAGAAAATAAAGTATTGAAAGTTTTAAAATCTGAATAAGATTTGGTTAAGATTTAAGCTTGTCAAGCTTGGAGACAATTTCGTGTAATCTTTCTTTTCTGAGGGTATCTTTTTTTGATTCAAAGGGATTGGTCTGTTGAAAGTTTTTAATATTAGGAAAGACAGCTTTTAATTTATTGTAAAGATTATTTGGATTTGTAGCTGTGGTATTATTGATTTCATTGTTTTCAATATAATTAAAATCTCTCAACAAATACAATAATTCATAAATTGTCTGTTTATTTGGTTCGTGCCTGGTTAAGCTTTTATCAATCCATATAATTTTTTTACCGGTCAAATCGCCGCCATTAAAAAACGTTGCAAAATCTTTCAATGAGGTTCTTTCATCGATAAAATTGGCATCTTTCAATTCGTTGTATAGGAATTCAATTTGGTTGTCGGTTAATTTGCTATTAAATCCGGTAGCTTGTGGCTTTGTTAAGATGTTTTTTTGGTATTTTTTAGTAGATAAATATTCTTTTTCATTCAATAGCAATTTTTCAACCCAATTTTGCCAATCATTTGTTTTTTGACCGTCAAGTTCTGCCAGCAATTTTTTTTTTCTAATTTCATAAAGTTGTCGGGATACTATTTCAGTTGCTTCATCTACATCCATTTTATGTAATCTATCAATCCATTTTTCAATCTCTTTTAAACGTAGCTTTTTAATATTCTTGACAAATTGCTCATGGAACCTATTTAGCTGCCATTCCGTTTGGATCCCATATGTAACACTGCCGTTTTCATCCAGAACCTGGGTATCATAAAATTTCTCAAAAGAATCAAGCCAAATTAATTTTTTACCGAATTCCGATAATGGTAATTTTTCTATGAAATCAGTTAATTTATCAAAATAGCTGTCAATTTTATTCTGTATATCACTCATAGACTAATCATTTAGATTGGGAATTTTGTTCATGGCTTTTTTTATCTTTTCATCAACAATTTTGGCATAAATTTGGGTTGTTTGCAATTCCTTATGCCCTAAGAGTTTTGAAACTGTGTAAAAATCGGTTCCAAATTCCAATTGTAATATTGCAAAAGTATGCCTGGCACAATGAAAAGTTATTCTTTTTGAAATACCGGCCGTTTTTAACCATCTTTGTAATTTAACGCTTACCAATTTTGAATATTTTAAGCCTTTAAAAACCCTTTCATCGGGGTTACCCCGTTCCCCTAAAAATTTTAC
>Ga0209720_1000611_pt1 | contig 35974 bp, 42 predicted proteins | sample AD_JPNMR3_MetaG_FD_184426 | JGI IMG/M metagenome (GOLD analysis project Ga0209720, IMG submission 184426) | Active sludge microbial communities of municipal wastewater-treating anaerobic digesters from Japan - AD_JPNMR3_MetaG (SPAdes) (version 2) | ecosystem: Engineered > Bioreactor > Anaerobic... | reverse complement strand
AATGTACTCTTGGACAATCGGCAGTTCCGGGCGCAGGCGCGCTTTTGCTTCTTTGATAAACTCTTCAAATTCCTCTTCCTGCCCGGGTGTGGGGATATAGGTGTGGCTGGGGTCGTAGTGGGGGAATGCTCGGAGGTAGCTTCCTGTCCGTTCGTCTTTTACGTAAAGCTCGCGGAGGTAGTCGTTTATGAAATAGCTCGCGTCTTCCGGCGCAATGCCTGCAATTTCAACTAAAAAGCGGTACGGCGAAAAGCTCCCGCATACATGGCAGACGTAGAAGCCCGACTTGACGTTGACCGTCGCGGAAGGCTTCCGGTCGCTGTGGTATAAGCACTTTAAAGATTGGACGGTAAAGCCGTCTTCCTTTATGTCCATCCTGTCCAGTTCCGGGAAATAGCGGGCGTAAAAATCCCGCCAAGGTTCGGGATGAAGAGACTCGTTAAAATCAACCCTCCACTTCTTCATTCTTAAAACCTCCTCTGCCTATGGTAATATTATACATTTGACCTCAGCAACTTTCAATAAGAAGCTCAAAATTTTTGACCTTTGCCCAAGGTGTGTACGAAAAAAAAGACAAATTTTGACAAAATTTTTGGTTCCCTCTTTAAATTTTCATGGAAGTCCATTATAATATAATTAAGCAGATGGAAATATTTAACAGTTAAGGAGTTGGTGCCGTTGAATAAGAGAGCGGTTAAAAAGAAGGTGCGGGAAATCATCCGCTGTTTGGAACACAGCGGAGACTTCCCGGAACAAGACAACTGTATTAAGGTCGCGGAACGGAAGCTGGAGGTGCTCGTAAAAGAGGCTCCAGCTTCTCTGGTTTATGAGTTGGGTTGCGTCTACAGCCACTTTAAGAATTCCGGAGGGGATGTGGACACTGCTCTATCTCGACTGAAGAAAATTTTGGAACGGGAGGTAAAAAAGGAGGATGAGTAAAATGGCAGGTAACAATCAAACAGTCCAAAAATCCAAGAAGGAGGAGAAGGAAGAAATGAAGGTTGAGTTTACTGTTTCCACAGAGGGTAAGGAACAAGACCCTAAACTGCAGGAGCTGCAAAAGAGACGGGCGACTTACCGCGCTAACCTTTCTTATGCGGTGCAGATGCAGGACAAGTACGCAGTAGATTACACTGAAGCAATGCAGGCTGGAGCCGACCAGTTAACAATTGATAAGCTGGAACTGAAGCTGGCGGAGCAAAAACTGCGGATTGAGTTTTACCGAGAAAAAATCGCTAAAGTGGAAGAGGAAATTGCCCGTTACAAAGTAGAAAGAAAAAAGGAGGAGACTTCGGGAAAGGAAGAAAATGAGAGTGCCGCCTAATCAAAACAGCGGCACTCTCGCTTTACTCTCGCTTTTTCTTAAATTACAACCAATTATACGACTCTATGCCCTACGGAACTTTTTTTGTCAATATATTTATACTCCGGAGGGCATAAGCAACTTTTTTTGAAAAAGGAAAAACGGGATATACTCATTGAGGGTAACCCTTTATTTGTAGTAAAATGTAAATTGGAAAATTGTTTGCCCGAGGTGGTACAGTTGAAACGCATAAGTCTTTTACTTGTGTTAGGACTGGCAATTATCAGCCTTGCTGGCTGTGGAGAAGTAGAGACACGAGAGAAAATATTGCCGGACGGTAGTAAAGTTACAGTTGATGCCGCCGGAAAAATCTTATCTGAGGAAAAGGTTGAACCGCTTGAGGGATATATTTATGATGAACAAACAGGAAGGTATATTAACAAAATTACTGGTGTTTGGTATGTCGTTAAGTACGGATACAAGGTAATACCACCCGAAGAATATTTTGACCCCGATAAAGTAGGCATACCCAGCGGTATAAATATTTCAAACCGTCCCGATGATGTATGGGAGTTAAAGGAGATAAGGGAAATAACCATTCAGCCAGGAGATACGCTGGTTGACATTATCAACCCGTACTTTATGAACGAGCATTTCAGAATGAATTATGAATGGTATGCTGAACAGGTTCTGAAACTTAACAACATTACCGATCCTCACTGTATCAAAGCGGGAAACACCTTAAAGATACCGATTTATTTTGATATGGGAACCAAATAATGGTTCCTCTCGTCTTATCAATTAGGGGGTGTTTGAATGCTTAAATCAAAACTATTAAGAATAGTTATTATTGCCATATCGGTAATGACCATCTTTGTGTCTGTAGCCCAAGCACGTTTAGTAGCTGGTAGCCCAGAAAATGTAATTTCTAACTCCACACTTATTTTGACCGGAAAAGTCATTAGTAGTAACGAAGTGGAAGAAGAAAGAACATTTACTGTTTTGGTAGACCGGGTTCTAAAAGGTGAATATTCCGAACCAGAAATAGTGTTTACTGGGAAGAAAAATCGTGTTTACGGTTGGATGGGTAGTGTTCATGCTCTACCGGAAACCAACACAGAATTGCTTCTGTTTTTAAGAAATGATGATAATGACAATCCATATGTCACATTTGACCTTAACTGTATTGCAGTCATTGAAGGACAACGGGTAACAAGTTTATTGGGTGGCAGTAACATTGGTATCAATGACGAGCATTGGGAGATTAAGGATTACATTGAAACATACAATGAATTTCTCGACACTGTTGACCCGACTGTTACACAAACAGAAAAAGCGACTAATGGGGAGAATGAAACAAATGAAGATTTATCTTCCCGTTCTATTGCAGTTACCGCATCTGTATTCTGGCCAGGAATAATCACTTTTCTGATTTTATTAGGTTTATCGCTGGTAGGTCTTTGGTATTATGCACGTTCCAAACAAAATCATTCACTATTGTTCTGGGTAGTAGGGATTGTGGTATGTATCGTTGTTTCTTATATAATCGCTACATTTGCAATAACTCCGTTATTGCTTAGTTAGTCAATTGTAATAGTAGGTGATGCAATGAAAGGGCTGCTGAAGCGTGCCGCCGTCCTCTGTCGGGTTTCCACAGAAGACCAAGCAGAGGGGACTTCTCTCGATACTCAAGCGGAAATCTGCATGGAGGAAGCAAAAAGACGCGGTTACCACGTTACAGAAGAAGACATATTCAAAGAAGACGGCTACAGCGGAGCACTGGGGATTGATGCTAGAAGTGCTCCATCAGCTTTGGGAGAAATATCAAGGGGGGAGAATATGACGCTATCTTCGTCTACCGTCAAGATAGGCTTTCCCGCTCTCTTGCCCTTTTTGCCGCCCTGCGGGACGAAGCCCGAAAAGTAAGGCGGTGCGGCCTTAAGGGAGACGGTTTTATTTTTGTGCAGGGGTCTAACGACGACACTCCTGAAGGCAAGCTGCAGTCAAACATCCTCGCCACCTTTGCGGAGTACGAAAGGGAAGTTATCAAATTAAGGACGGTGACCGGCAAGAAAAAGCTGGCAAAAGCAGGCAAGTATTCTGGCGGCTCTCAGCCGTTCGGCTACAGGTGGGACGACGAAAAAGAAAAATGGGTAATTCGAGAAGATGAAGCCAAGATAGTTAAGCTTATTTTCCAGTGGTACGTCTATGGAGACGAGTCAGGACAGCCTTTGGGCATGGTGCGGATTGCCGAAAAGCTGACTGAACTCGGTATACCCACGCCTAACCAATTTCGCAAAACCCGAAAAGGGCGCGCTGGGAAAATGCAGGCTCATTGGAGCGACGCTACTGTCCAGCGTATTCTTACTCACACTGTTTACGCCGGGACAAATTATCTCTGGAGGGGTGATAAAATGCAGGTCAGTCCAGAACAGGTCGAAAGAATAAAGAAGGAAAAAACTGATGGGTGGTTTGAGGTAGACTTCCCGCCGATAATTGACAAGATGCTCTGGGAGAAAGCGCAGGAGAAGAGAGTGCAGTCCAGAGGCGGGTTTAACCGCAAGAGACCCAAGCCGATACTTGCCGGTCGTATCTTCTGCGGTGTCTGTCAGCGCCCGTTTCACGATGCTATGTATAACAAGGGCACAAAGCTGGTTTTCAAGTGCAACGGGAAATTGAAACAGTACCACCTTGACGGCAGCCCGAAATGCGACAGCCCTGTGCTTGACGGCGAAGCAGTTACTGCAGAAGTCAAAAAACGGCTTATTGATATGCTTCAAGACAAAGACCAGATGCGGAAAGCCATCGAGGAGTACGTCGGTTCGCTGGAACGCCGGAAGGAAGAACTTGAAACCCTGCTTTCTCCAATATCAGAGCAGATTTCGCAACTGCAGGAGAAGCAGAAAAGGCTCGCTACTGTCTATGTTGACGGGGCTTTGTCTCACGAAGATTATAAGCGGCAAATCAACGAATTGAAGGAGCAGGAGCTTGCCGTCCGCAGGCGTTATGAGCATTACTGGCCGGAGATGGAAAACCTCACAAAACTGGAGCAAAATATTGCTGTTGTAAAAGAAGCAATTGAAGAGGAACTGTTTGATGTTCGCTACCAGCCGGATGATAACACCGTTACGGAGAATATTGCTTTTGTGAAGGTTCACGATGAAAAACATTTAACGGTCGGATTCCCACAGAGAGTAGTAACCTGGGAAGAACTGCTTGACAGGTTACAGATGAAGCTGTGGGTGTATCCAGACCGTTTAGAGGTTAGGGGAATTGTCCCGATTGAAGATATAGCGAATCCTAAATGCTGTTGAAAAAATAGTATTAAATTACGAAAGAGGGTATTCATATCAGAGCGGAACTTGACAGAGATGGCTGCATCTCCTGCGGCCTATGTCCAACCATTTGTCCGGAAGTGTTCAGAATGGCGGAGGACGGTGTCGCCGAAGTCTGGAACCCGGACGTACCCGAAGCGGTCGAAGACCAGGCAATCGAGGCGCAGGAAAGCTGCCCGGTTTCGGTCATTCGGGTAGAATAAAGCGGAAAAAAGACGGGCGTTTTGCCCGTCTTTTTTCGTTTCGGTTGATTATAACTCCTTCTTAATCTTCCCGGTAATCCTTTTGAGGTTGTCGATGGTTTTTTTATTCAGAAAATGCTCGATTTTCTCAACCTGTTCCAGCTCGCTTTCGGAGTTGTTGACCAGACAGAGAAATTCGTGAATCACCTCGTGGCGGTAGAGCAGGTATTCGCCGATAACGGCGCCTTTTTCGGTCAGTTTAATATAGCCGTATTTTTCAAAGGTGACAAGTCCCAGCATTTTCAGATTATTTACCATTTTCGAGGCGGAGGAGGGCTTGACATTTAGTTTTTCGGCAAGAACGCTGATTCGAACGTACTCTTCTGTTTTCAAAAGCCGGCATATCATTTCAAGATAATCCTCCATGGACGAGGTTATCTCGTTATCTTCAGACAGTTCATAGCCTTTGAGCGTGTGGAATTCTTCTTTTTTATCCATAAAAAACCCCTCGGTTGAAGGAACGAATCCCTTTTCGGCGTCATATTATAGCATAAGGAAACAATGTTTCCTTGAACTAAATATATTAAGAGGTTTACGCTTTTATGATAGAAAGAACGTTAAAGGACCTTGAGGAAGGTCAGACTGCGCGGGTAAAGAAACTGCTCTCGGAGGGCGGGATCAGAAGAAGGCTATTAGACATAGGTCTGATAGAAGGGACCGAGGTAGAATGTCTGCAGAAAAGCCCGGCGGGCGACCCGGTCGCGTACTTAATCAGAGGCGCGGTGATTGCGCTGCGGTCTGAGGATTCGTGCAAGGTATTGATAAATTAACCAAGCTTGACAGAGGTGTTTTTTATTGGGATTGACAAAAGCATCAACAGGCATAAAAGCTTCCGAAACGGAATTGATGATAGAAAAGCGGTCACCCTCAGACAGGGTGATCGCTCTTGCGGGAAACCCGAATGTCGGGAAAAGCACGGTTTTCAACGCGCTGACGGGAATGAACCAGCATACCGGCAACTGGCCCGGAAAAACCGTCACCAACGCTCAAGGGTACTGCCGGTTTAACCAAAACGGCTATGTACTGGTGGATATTCCGGGTACATATTCCCTGATGGCGCATTCCGCGGAAGAGGAGGTGGCGCGGGACTTTATCTGCTTCGGCGACCCGGACGCGGTAATCGTCGTGTGCGACGCGACCTGTCTGGAGCGCAACCTCAACCTGGTTCTGCAGACGCTGGAAATCACCGAAAACGTCGTGGTTTGCGTCAACTTAATGGACGAAGCGAAGAAGAAAAACATTTCGATCGATATAAAGGGGTTGTCGGAAAAGTTAGGTGTTCCGGTTGTTTCGACCATAGCGCGCAGGAAAAAAAGTTTGGATAAGCTGATGCAGGCGGTAAGCGGCTTGTCGCCGGGCAAAAACGTGTACAGGGTAAAGTATCCCGAGCCGATCGAAGAAGCGATAGAAACGCTTGAACCGGAAGTGAAAAAGGCATGTTCTCGGATAAACACGCGCTGGCTGTGTCTGAAACTGCTGGATTATGACGAAATCTTGATAAAGGCGCTGAACAATTATCTTGGATATAATATTTTATCGGACGAAGCTGTCAAGGGCAAACTCGAACAGGCAAAGGCAAAGCTGAGCGAAAACGGGATAACCGCCGAGGGTCTGCGGGATATGATTGTGACCGCTTTGGTGCAGGCGGCGGAGAAAATATGCGCGGATACGGTTTTTTATGATAAAAGCCGCTACAATCTGCGCGACAGGAAAATCGACCGGATTCTGACCAGCAAACTGACCGGATTTCCGGTCATGGCGCTGCTGCTTCTGGTTATCTTCTGGATTACCATCACCGGCGCGAACTATCCTTCACAGCTATTGTCGGACGCGCTTTTCTGGGTGGAGGACAGACTGACCGAGCTTTTTCGATACCTGAACGCGCCCGACTGGCTGCACGGCGTTCTGGTGATGGGCGCGTATAGAGTCGTTGCGTGGGTGGTATCCGTTATGCTCCCGCCGATGGCGATTTTCTTCCCGCTGTTTACACTGCTCGAAGACCTCGGCTATCTCCCGCGCGTAGCGTTTATGCTCGACAAATACTTCAAAAAGTGCTGCGCCTGCGGCAAACAGGCATTAACCATGTGCATGGGATTCGGCTGCAACGCCGCCGGGGTGGTGGGGTGCAGGATTATTGATTCGCCGCGGGAGCGGCTGATTGCGACGATCACCAACAATTTTGTGCCCTGCAACGGCAGGTTCCCGACGCTGATCGCCATTATCACGATGTTCTTTGTCGGCTTTGCGTCCGGTCTGCTGGAATCGGCGTTATCGGCGCTGATACTCACCTGCGTGATTATTCTTGGGGTGATAATGACTTTTGCCGTATCCAAAGCGCTCTCCAAGACCGTTTTGAAAGGCGCACCGTCCTCCTTTACACTGGAGCTTCCGCCGTACCGGCGGCCGCAGGTGGGAAGAATCATCATGCGCTCCATCTTTGACCGGACCGTCTTTGTTTTGTGCAGAGCGGTTGTAGCCGCGGCGCCGGCGGGCGTTCTGATTTGGTGTATGGCGAACATTACAATCTGCGGCACCACTTTGCTGGCGCATTGTTCGGGTTTTTTAGATCCGTTCGCAAGACTGTTCGGGCTGGACGGGGTGATTTTGCTCGCGTTTCTGTTGGGCTTCCCGGCAAACGAAATCGTCATTCCGATTATCATCATGTCCTATATGGCGACAGGAACGCTCGAGGACTACGAAAGCCTTGCTTCGCTCAAAGAATTGCTTGTCAACAACGGCTGGACCTGGGTCACCGCGGTGAGCACCATGCTGTTTTCATTGTTCCACTGGCCCTGCTCGACGACGCTTTTGACCATAAAAAAAGAGACGCAGCGCCTGAAATGGACTGCTGTCGCCTTTTTTGTGCCAACGTTAACGGGTTTTCTGGTTTGTTTTGTTTTTAATTTCGTTGTGAAGCTGTTTATGTAATATTGAATTGTCATGTTAAAACGGCACTGCTAAATTTTAGCCTGCCGTTTTTTACTATGTTCTTTTAAGTGTTCCGGGATTCTAAACCGATACCTTTCGTTCGAATACTTGGATATCAAATCCGGCTGCGGTAAATCCTCGCCTCCTGCCGCCTTCCAGCCTGCTTTAAATGCGGATAAAACAAGATTAAATAACATATCCTCGGTTTTATCATACTTTTCTCCGTCTATGAAAGCGGAGAATGCTTTGTCAAAATCGTAATCCCTGTTCATATATATACTCCTTTTACCTTCCCGTTACCATAATACAGTATACATATTATTACATTATTTTCCAGTATTCTCTATTAACGAAAAATGAATAAAATTTTAAAATTTTGTCGAAAAACCATGCAAAACCGCATAAAATATAATAAAATGAGTTATTTTCGTGCAAAAAAAGAAAGAGAATTGTTGTATTTTTTCGTACAACAATTCTCTTTTTTATTGTCAACTTACATCTGAATCGTATTGTTCAGCGGGGGCAGTTCCGGTCTAAAGAACGGCTTTATCAGCACAAACCCGAAGATATAAATCAGCGAGAACAGTGTGAACAAAGTATCCAGCGGTCCCAGTATCGAAAGCAGTACAACCGCGGTGACGCCGATTAAAGAGGATAGGTATTTGTTCAGCGACGGCATGATGATGCGCGCGAGAGAAGCCGCGGTAAAGAATTTTGCAACCAAAGCAAGAAGCAGGTATCCGATGCCGAGTATCAGACCGGCTGTAGAAGTGTAGGGGAACAATATTAGGACGAATATCGCGGTCGGTATCAGGAAAGCGCCGAGCACACCATAGCCGATATGCCTGCCGGTGACGTTCTTAAACATATCTCCCGCTTCGTTAAGCTGTTTGCCCAACATAAAGCAAAGAATGAGCGTCAGGAGGATTGCTGCCGGAAGCGTGTACAGCAGGTTTGACATATACTGCTGAAACTGGTTTAGGGTTTGTGTATAGCTGATTTTATCCTTTAAGTCCTGATTTTCGGTATAGTCTTTTGAAGCTTGTACGTTGTCCTTTTCAAAATATTTCGGTTTGTTCATGCCGTCCACTTTGACGTTGTTTACGTTGCAGGTGTCGGCAAAATATACGTTATCTGCATGAATTTTCGCGCTGTCTTTTATGGTTCCGTATATATATACTTCTTCCGCCCAAACCTCAAGGTAATCACAGGTTCCGTAGAAGCTGAAGCTTTGCGCTCCGGCGTAAACCGCTTTTGACGTTGTATTCTCGCCGATATTTACGGCAGCAGAAACGACTGTAATGTTTCTTGCGGAGGAATTAGCAATCGAAAGGTTCAAAACGGATACGACGCGTATGCTGCCGCCTACCTGGGCTTCAATCTGTAAATTTGTACCGATGCCGATAATATCTCCGCCGATTTTTCCCTTGATTTCCTCGGCGGTGGATTCTGTCGAGTCCAAAAAATAGTAATAATCGCCCTCGATATCCAACTCCTCGCCTGTTTTGCCCGCGCCGATGGCGTTGCCCGCCCCGTCTGTTTTAAGCGCGGACGCGCTGATGACAGGGAGAAGTGAAATCAAAAGTACGCATATCGCTAAAAAAATAATTCGCTTTGCTTTTTTCATTGCAGTCACAACGCTTTCTACTCGTTTATATTAATAATATTATACATCCGGGGCAAAAAAATGCAAGAATGTTTTTTGTAAGCCATGCATAAAATCAAACAGTAAAAAAGGACGGTGAGTGTAATATCAAAAAGAGTTTGATAACGCTTTTAAAAAATGCCGCGCTGCTCACCGTTTTTTCGCTTGTCATAAAGCTGCTCGGAGTGTACCTGAGGCTGTTTCTTTCGGCGAGAATCGGCAGCGAAGGCATGGGACTGTATCAGCTGATAATGAGCGTTTACACGCTTTTTGCGACCTTTGCCACGGCGGGTTTTACCGTGGCGGTCTCAAGGCTGGTGGCGGAGAAAAGCGAGAACAACCCCTCCGACGCGGTAAGGGTTTATCGAATGTCGCTGCTTGTTTCGGGCGTCATATCCGTTACGGCGACGGTCGTCATGTTTACCTGCGCCGATGTCATCGCCGGTTCGTTCCTGGACGACGCTCGGACTGCCGCGCCGCTTCGGATTCTTGCGCTGAGCATGCCCTTTATGGCGTTGTCCGCCTGTATGAAAGGGTATTTCATCGCCAAGCGGCAGGTGCTGAAAACGGCGACCGCCTCGCTCTCGGAGCAGATTGTAAAAATCTGCGTCATCGCGCTGTTTTTAAACTTCTATATGGCGCTGACGAACGATATCGGCAGGCTGTGCATCGGCATCGTGATCGGCCTTACTTTCGGCGAAATCTTTTCCTTTGTCTATCTTAGCGTTTTGTACCGGTTTTTCTCCGACCGGGTGAACAAGAAGGATTACCGCCCGACCGAAGAAAGAAAAGCGGTGGTCAAAGCCATTCTCGGAGTTACCATTCCGATCAGCGCGGCGGTTTATGTGACCAGCACCCTGCACACCGCGGAGAACATCCTGCTTCCCAAGATGCTCGAGCAATTCAGCGGAAACCGCTCGGAAGCGCTCTCGCAGTTCGGCATGATCCGCGGCATGGTGATTCCGATTCTGTTCTTCCCGTTCGACTTCTTAAACAGCCTTGTCACCATTTTGGTGCCCGAGATTTCACGGCTGAACATCAAAGAGGACAAATCCGAGCGAAACAGCATCGTATCGAAGGTTATGGCGCTTTGCTTTGTGTTCAGCATCGCCGTCGGCGGACTTTTTTACTTCTTTGCCGGCGAAATCGGCGAGACCTTCTATAAAGGGCAGAACACCTATCATGCGATTCGGATATTGGCGCTGGTAACGCCGTTCATGTACATAGAAACCATCACCGACGGACTGCTCAAGGGCATCGGCGAGCAGGTCTATACCTTAAAGGTCAGCGCGCTCAACTGGGGTTCGAGGCTGATTATCGTTTTCTTCCTGATTCCGGCGACCGGAGCGGAAGGCTATCTCTGGCTGCTTGTCGCTTCGAACACCTTCTCGTACGTCATGTGCATTTACAGGCTTAAAAAGGTCACCGATTTCTATTTCGACTTTTTCAGGAGCGCTTTTCTCCCGTTCCTGTACACCATCGCAGCGGGCTGGGCCGGCAGAATGGTCCTGAACGCTATGCAGATTCAGGTAAACTGGGTCGCCGCCGCGGCCGGAACGCTGATTTTCCTCGCCATCTTCTCCGCGTTGTATTTCGCGACCGCCTACAAGCAAAGCAAAAAAATGCTGAAGGGATATGTATGAAAAGCGGGCTGGACAACTTTTTTAAATATATCCCGCCCCGGTTTACCAGGCTGATCGCAAACCTTCCCGCGCCGCTGCTGGAAAAAGTAACCGAGATACGGCTCAGGACAGACGCGCCCTTCTCGTTAACGCTCGGCTGCCGGAACATCATGCTGGACAGCAGCGGAAACATCTGCCTTGCGAAAAACGCGGTCTGCGCGACCAAAAGCGATATGGAGCAGTGCCTGTCCCTGCTCTCGCAGGGCTCGCTCTACACCTACGACGACACCATCAAAACCGGCTATATCCCCATAAAGGGCGGCGGCAGGGCGGGCATCTGCGGCGAGGCGATTCTGGAGAACGGAAAGGTGCGGGGGTTTAAGGAGATTTACGCGATCAACCTGCGCCTGCACCGGCATGTTCCGCTATTCGCCGCCGACCTGATTAAGTTCTACGCAAAAGAGGGCGTCTGCGGCACGCTGGTTTACTCTCCGCCCGCGATGGGAAAGACCACTTTTCTGCGCAGCGCCGCTTGTCTTTTGGCGGAGGGAAAAAACATTCGTCCGTACCGCGTCGGCATCGTCGACGAGCGGTGCGAGATTTACATCAAAGGAATGTCGGACGGGCTTATCGACGTCATCTCCAACTGCCCGAAGGCTTACGGGATAGAACTGCTGTGCCGCACCATGTCGCCGGAGGTCATCATCTGCGACGAAATCGGCGCGGGCGAGCAGGACGCGGTCATCAACGCGCAGAACACCGGCGTCCACTTCATCGCGTCGGCGCACGGCGAAAGCATCATGGGCTTGCGCCGCCGCCCGTTTGTCAATAAAATGCTGGAAGCGGGACTGTTCGAAATCGCCGTCAGGCTGAACGCCGACGAGAACGGGTTTCACTGTGAAATCGAACGGATCGCGGACAAAGAAAGGGTTGTTCCATGAGGATAGCGGGTGCGCTGCTCATCGTCTGCATGTGCTATTATATCGGCTGTTCGCTTTCCAACGCGGAGCAGAAGGCGTTTCTGCAGTTATCCGGTTTGATTCGGCTCTTGGATTTTATGCTGCAGCGGATAACCTACTCGCGGGACAGTTTGGGCAACGTGTTCGCGGATTTCAGCGACCCTGCCCTGGAACAGTGCGGTTTTCTGTCGACGCTGAACAACCCGATGGGAGAACCCTACAACGTCTTGTGGAACAAAGCGGTCGGACTGCTTGCCGTATCGGAAAGCATAAAAAAAGAATTAAACATTTTCGGCGCGCAGCTTGGTAAAACCGATTTTGTAACGCAGAAAGAACGGGCGGAGATGTGCCGGAACATCCTTGTCGCCCGCAAAAACGAGCTGGAGCCGGGACTGGAAAAACGGCGCAAGAGCATTCGGGCGCTCGGAGGGCTGATCGGCGCGATGATCGCGATCATTCTGCTGTGATGGACTGGATTGATTAAGGAAAGGATTGGTTAAAGGAATGAACGTTGCGCTGATTCTTAAGATTGCGGGGGTGGGCTTGCTGGTCGGCATTGCCTATCAAATCCTGCAGAAGAACGGCAGGGAAGAACAGGCGACTTTTGTGAGCATCGCGGGCGTGATTATCGTCATGCTTCTGCTCGTGCAGGAGATAAGCTCGCTGTTTTCAACCATCAGAAGCGTGTTCGGGTTATGGATATAATCACGGTGTGCGCATTTTCGCTGCTGTCGCTCTGTGTGGTGGCGGTGGTCAAGCAGTTGCGGCAGGAGCTGGTTCCGCTGACCATCGCGGTAATCGGCGTCGTTTTCCTCGGCTATCTGCTATCGCAGCTCAGGCCGGTCGTCGAATTTATCGGCAACACCGCCAAAGCGAGCGGCATGGGCGGGTATTTTACGGTGCTGATAAAGGCGCTTGCGGTTGCGCTTTCCTGTCAGGTCTGCGCCGAAATCTGCCGCGACTGCGGCGAGAACACGCTTGCCTCCAAAGTAGAGCTTGCCGGCAAAATCGGAATTATCATCCTCTCGCTGCCCATTCTGCAGCAGCTTTTAACCATGGCGAGAGAATTGCTGGCTTAAAAAGGACGAGAACATCGCGTACAGGAGCAATAAAATGAGGAAATTGATAAAAGTTTTGGTTGTTTGCCTGTTTCTATCCCTTTTTGCGGGCTTTGAGTGTCTGGCGTTTGAGACCTCGTGCGAAAACGAAATCGCCGAACTCGCGGGCATGGACAACATCTCGACCGACGTGCTGACCGCGGAAGAACTGTCCGGCGACAGCGAGATAAACCTGTTCGGGAAAATTCTCAGTTTTCTGGCAGACGCTTTTAAGACCGGAACCGTATCGGCGCTCCAGAGCTTTGCGCTGATCATGACGGTGGTCGTTCTGTCCAGCGTTTTTTCGGCCTTTAAGTGGACAACCGTCAACCCGTCGCTGCACATCGCGTACGAGTTCGTATCGGTTTTGGCGCTCTCCGGCGTCACCTTTTCGATTTTCACCGGCGTATTCGATTTCGTTCAGCGGGCGCTGGAAGCGCTCAACAACTTTATGGTGTCTTTGCTGCCGGTTGTCAGCTCGCTTTACGTTTTCGGCGGGAACCCGGCGGCGTCGGCGGCTTCCAACAGCGCGCTTTTGCTGTTCTTTTCGCTGATCAGCACCATCAGCGCCAAGTTCCTTATGCCGTTTCTGCAAATCGCTTTCGCGCTCTGCCTTGCGAGCGCTCTGCCCGGTACCGTCAACCTGAGCTCGGTTTCTACGCTTGTCAAAAATACGACGACGACGGTATTGGCGTTCATATTCTCGTTGTTCGGCTTTATGATGTATCTGCAGACCACGATTGCTGCCGCCGCGGACAACTATACCTACCGGACGGTGCGGTTTGCTTCGGGGGTTTTCGTGCCGGTAATCGGAAGCATTCTCGGCGACGCGACGCGGACGGTTTTCGGCAGCATCGGGGTCATCAAGTCCACCGCCGGCGCGATCGGAATCACCGTAATCCTGTCCATCGTTATTCCGCCGATTGTCCTCGTGGTTTTCTATAAGCTCGCTCTGCTCGGGAGCGCCATTCTTTCGCGCGTGCTGGGCTGCGAGCGGGAAAGCCACTTCCTGTATGAGCTGAACGGCATTTTGAATGTGCTGATGGCGCTGGTCGTCGGTTCCGCCGTCGTACTGATCATCGCGATCGCCGTGTTTATCAAAACGGGGGTGAGCGTGTGAAAGACTACTTTTTGACGCTGCTCATCGCTTCTGTGCTCGGCGGGATCCTCGCCGTTCTGTCCAGCGGAAGCGGTTTTGAGCGGTACATCAAATACATCGCGAGCCTGGTTTGCGTCGTGATTATTCTCTCGCCCTTAAAAAGATTTATCTCCGCGCCCTTTCAACTGCCGGAGCCCGCGTTTGCGCACGCGGAAAGCGCCTTGCCGGAGAAAAAAGCGGACGAGCTGCTCGCTTCTGTCACCAAAGCCGAACTGGACGCATATATTAAAGACATTCTTTTTAAAGAATTTGGCATAAAAATACCCTTAACCGACATAAAAATAGATTGGACGGATGACAGCTTTGTCATTACGTCGCTGGTCGTTTATTTGGACGAGGACAATAAAAACCGTCAGAACGAAGTGCGGGATTTCCTCGCCGGACAGATTGACAAAAGCGTTTTGGTGGAAATCCTTGAAAAAAAAGCATAGGAGGAGGTATTACGCAGGAGCAATCAATTCTTCACAAAATCATGAAAATCAAAGGAATCGGGTATATTCTGCTCGCCATTCTTGCCGGCGTCGTCCTGCTGATTCTCCCTACGGACGGCGGCGAGGACGCGGCGAAGAACGAACCCGTTTACAAATCCGCGAACGAGTACTGCCTCGAACTCGAAGCGAAAACCGAAGCGCTCATAAAAGAACTGGGGGTTAAGAACTGCAAAGTTCAGATAACGCTGGTTTACGGGTACGAATACGCCTACGCGGCGGACCAGCGCGTGAACCAGAAAAACGATTCGACAGGCTCGGTCGCCGAAAAGGAGATTGAAAAGAAGTATGTGGTAATCACCTCAAACAAAGGCAGCGAGACGGTCCTTCTCCGCGAAAAGATGCCGACGGTGCAGGGCATCGCGGTCGTATGCAAAGGCGCGTCGTATGAAATGCAGTACAAAATCATTTCGCTTCTGACGGCGCTGTACGACATTCCGAGCAATAGAATCAGCGTGCAGACTTAATCGTTAAACTAAATCTTAAAATACATAATCGGAGGTTCTGTTATGGATATTAAGGAAATCGGCAAAAAGATCAAGGAATACGATTACAAGAAACTGCTGAACACCAAAGCTTTTCTGATTGTGGGCTGTATTACGCTTATCGGAATCGCCATTCTGGTAAGCACGCTTGTAAACTCAAAACCGCAGGAAACGGCGAACAACGAGAGCACAAAGATTTTAGGAAATACTGTCCTTGTTGATAACAATGTCAGCGGCGAAGAGGAAACCGTTAACGAGGAGAACGGCGTGGACGACTTCTTCGTAATGACCGTCATGAACCGTCAGAGCGTCCGCGACGAGGCGCTCGAGGTTCTGCAGCAGATCGCGGATAATCCCGAAGCGCTTCCCGACGCGAAAGAAAAAGCGCTTGCCGACATCGCCGCCATCGCGCATAACATCACCATTGAGGGCAATATCGAAACGCTTATCAAATCCAAAGGCTTTGAGAACTGCGTGGCCATCATCTCGGGCGACAAATGCAGCATTATCGTAAAGTCAAAGGGGCTGCTTCCCGGCGAGCTGGCGCAGATTCTTGATATTGTTTATCAGCAGAGCAACATTCTTCCCGAAAACGTAACGGTCATTGAAAAATAAAACAGGTTGATTTAAAGAAAATTACGCCGAAACGTCAACCATGTGTTATAATAAATGCATGGTTGATTTTGGGCGTAATTTTTTATGCCTGAATTAAGCAATATACTATATAGATTAATTTTTGCGAGTGTTTATTATGAAAAAGATGCAGAAAGCAATGAGAGAGTTTGACCGTTTAAAAAAGCAGCTTAAAAAAATCGAAGAAGCCGCCGGCAACGCCAAAGACTCCGGCCTGTGGAGCCATGAGGCGAGCGTTCGGAAAAAAATAAAGCAGTTAAGGGAATTAAAAGACAAGCAGATTCCGGAGTACGACGCGCTGTATCAAGGCTATCTTGAGCTGCTCGACAATATATCCGTACGCCTTTTGAATCATTACAACAAAAAGAACGGAACCAACTACCGTTTTGAGGATATTGTCGAAAACAATCGAAGAATCTATATCAATACGGGAATCATATCGGTTCTTACCACCGTGCATATCCCTTCGCTGGTGGCGGAGGAGTTCGAGCGGTATTTCCCGCAAAACCCGAAAGACGAGTACGAAAAGGCAAGAAAGCTGAAACGCAAGGTGATTCTGCACCTCGGGCAGACGAACACCGGAAAGACCTACCAAGCCGTCGAAAGGCTAAAACAGGCGTCCAACGGCGTTTATCTCGCGCCGCTTCGTATTCTTGCTTTGGAAAACTTTGAGAAACTGAATCGAGAGGGCGTGCCCTGCAACCTGATTACCGGCGAGGAGGAAATTCTGGTCGAAAACGCAAGGCATGTCTGCTTGACCGTGGAAAAGGTGGACATCAACCAGTTTTACGAGGTCGCGGTCATCGACGAGATTCAAATGATCGGTGATTCGCAGCGCGGGGACGCGTGGACAAGAGCGCTTCTCGGCCTGCAGTGCGCGGAAATGCATATCTGCGGCGCGATCAACGCGAAGGAGCTGCTGATCAACATTCTCAACGACTGCGGAGACTACTTTGAGATTCAGGAATATGTCCGGCAGACGCCGCTCAAGGTCTGGAACGACCCGTTTTCGCTCAAAGACGTCGAAAAGGGCGACGCGCTTGTCGCTTTTTCCAAGAAAAGAGTGCTGGAGCTTTCCAAACTGTTCAACGAACGGGGCATCAAGAACAGCGTCATTTACGGCGACCTTCCGCCCGAAGTCCGCAGAATGCAGTATCAGGCGTTTTTGAGCGGAGCGAGCAAAATTCTCATCACCACCGATGCGATCGGCATGGGCGTCAACCTGCCCATCCGCAGAATCATCTTTATGAGCCTGCAGAAGTTCGACGGCGAGGAGGTCCGGTACCTGACCTCGCAGGAGATCAAGCAGATCGGCGGCAGAGCCGGCAGAAAAGGCATTTACGACGTCGGGTACGTAGGCGTGCACAGCTACGACCAGGATTTTCTGCGGCTGAACCTTGAAATGGACGACGATCCGATTGAGCAGGCCGTGCTCGGCCCCAGCGAGGCGATTCTGAAAATAAAGGGAATGCCCTTAAAGGAAAAACTCGCGCTCTGGAGCACCCGCGAAGAGCAAATAAGACTATACACAAAGATGGACATTCGGGATTATCTGCTGGTTCTGGACAACATCAAGTATTTTAAGCTGCCCGAAGAGGTCGAATACGCGCTGATGAAACTGCCCTTTGACGTCAACGACGAGGAAATGATGGAGTTCTTCCTCGGTTACGTCGAGGAATATTTCCGAAAAACCAAAGGGCAAATCACGCGGCCGGCGTATTCCGCCCGCACGCTTTCGGAAGCGGAAAAATATTATCAGAAGCTGAATTTGTACTACTCGTTCTGCAAAAACTTCGGCATAGATTTTGACGCCGACTGGGTCTATAAGCAGCGGGCGAAAATCAGCGAGGAAATCAACCGGCTTTTGCTGAAGCTGTAATATTTTGTCGAACAAACCCTTCGCACACTTTCATATACTGTAATGACGCGGTTTATAAAAACCGCGTTTTTATGAATATGCGTCATATCAAATAAAACGCATTTTATATGAAAGGTGTTGAAGGTTTTACATCATGTTAGACGGAAAAACAGCAAAGGAAGGCGCGACCGGGATGACAACGTACGCGAAAGCGGTAAACGACCCGGTTATGGCGGCCATTGAGGAATACAGGATGGTCTATCCTGAAATATTCTACAAACTGCAGCCGTACATTATGACGATATGCGATCAGCTGGATGTCTACGGAAATACGGTTCCCAATCAGGATATGCTGGACCGGATTACGGAAGGCATTTACAAAGATATCCTTGAAATGTACCCCGATTTGGCGGAGTATGTCCGCGAGCAGGAGAAAAAAGAAAACAGCGCGGTTGAAACCATCAGCCGCTCGGGCAGCTTCGGGCGCCGTTACAGACGCAAAGGGCTTTTCAGGGATTTGATTGACATACTGTTCCTCTCCGAGTTCCTCGGCAGAAGAAGGAGAAGGCATTATCATTATTATTAATTATTAGGCATTCGGTGAACTTCCGCATATTATATATTGAGTAAGTCCGAATACCCGCTTCAGGGTATTTCGGCGGCTTAATCAGACAAAAGGAGGTTGCAGTTATGTCTTGTAAAAAAAATTTTGACGCCTGCGGAAGCATAGGAATCCTGATCAGCATTGTTTTCGGAGCATTAATCGCAGTTCTCTTCAATCTCGGATTGATTACGTTCCTGAATATAGCTGTGTGGATTGTTTTCGGGCTCTCGGTGCTGTTCCTGATCCTGCTTGTAGCGGGAGTCTATCTTTCTGCAGTATCCATTCCCGGAGTTCTGAGATATTGTGTCAGCAAAAACGGCCTCTGCCTGCTTGCGGCGACGATAGGCACACTGATCTCTGCGATCGTGGCATTGTCTATTGTGCTTAACCCCGCATCGATTCTGATTACAATATTCATTGCTGTATTCGCGTTCTTCTTCGCATTGATGATTATAGCGTTAATCGCTCTACTGCGCTGCATCATCACCAATCTCTTCCCCGGGGACCAGCCTTAAAGAGAATAATGCGGTCTGAGCAATCAGACCGCTTTTTTTAAAATAATGTTTAACAAACAGCATTCTGTTTATCGCTTGATTTGAAAGAATACGATTGTTTAAATTAGGAGGAAAAAATAGCGGCTCGTTCTGAAAAACGCATTTTTTGGCCGCTATTTTTTGTTTATGATTTGTTTACAGTTGTTGGTTAAAATTGCATTGACAAATGTTTTTTTATTGGTTATTATGAAATACAATATTTTATTTTAATTAAATACGAAAATTGTTTTAGCTACAGGAATAGGAGGAAAAATGCCGCAGATTAAGTTCATCCATCAGCCGGGCTATATTTTTGATTTAATCTCCATTTTTATATTGCATTACAACAAAGATTTATGGCTGGATTACTGCAAGAACACCGGCAGTTCTCAGGAGGACATCGTTTACATAAAAAACATCACCGAAGAGTTCGCGATTGATTCGGAAGATTTATACCTGTTCTTTGTCGAGGACGAAATAAAGGGCAGCTTTTTTATCAAGAAATACTTTTTCGATTATGCCGATAAGTTCGAAGACGGGTATGATTTTGACTTTTTGGTCTCCGAGATTCTGAACAAGGACAAGTTCGCGCAGAATCTTCTGGATTTTTATTTCCCGGATTCGGGGCTGGTGGTCAACCGCGAGGACAACAGCTTTTACAGAAGCATTCTGGATTTGCTGTATACTTCCGATTATTCGGACAAGACCAAAAACAGAATCCTCTCTTTCTTTATCGCGCCGGATAAGTTCATTATCCCGCTTATCAAAGAGCTGTCGGACAAAAACGCGATGCTGACCAAGTTTTATCAGAAAAACTACAAGCGGATTATCGACACGCAGGAAAACTTTGATTTCGAGCAGTACAAAGAGAAGCTGCTTAAGGTAGACGAAAGAGCGCACAGTTTTCTTCTGAGCGAGAACGTATACTTTTCCGTATGCCTTGTATTGAAGAATACGGTAGAGAGCCTTAAAACCGGAAACGGCTGCCTGCAGATTATCGGATACGATTATATGGAATCGCTGGACGGAAAGCTTTCGAAAAAGGCAAAGTTCGACATTGATATGTTCGGAAGAATCATTTCCGACGTCAACCGCATCGAAATCATCAAAATGCTTACCGCGGTTACCGAGCTTTCCACAAGCGACATTGCGAAAAACCTCGGCATCAGCATCAACGCCGCGTATTATCATCTGGACATGATGTGTCAGGAGAATATGCTGATTATCCGAAACGAGGGCAGAACCGTTTTTTACAGGCTTAACAGAACCTATGTGTCGAAAGCGGTCGAAGCCATTAGGAATCTGTTTATCAAGAAGTAAAAAGAAAAATCCTTCCGTAGGAACATCCGGCGGAAGGATTATTTTTTACAGGTGATAGTCGCCTGCCGCTTCGGGCTGGTAGAGCAGCTCCTTGATATGGATTTCGGCGACGCCTTCGGGCACTTCCCATTTGATTATGTTTCCTACTTTGTAGCCGAGGATGGCGGTGCCGACCGGAGACAATATGGAGAGCTTGTTTTCGATGATGTCCGCTTCGTCCGGATAAACAAGGGTTACGGTCATTTCCTCGCCGTTCAGACTCAGGCTCACTTTGGAGTTCATCGTAACGACATTACCGGGCATTTTTTCGGCGGCCACTACGTTGGCGCGGTTCAGCTCGTTGTTTAACTCAAGGACCCGGTTGTTTAATTCCGTGTTTTCTTTTATCATATTTTCGATTAGCTTTTTAAGTCTTGCTTTGTCGATTTCGGAAATATACAACTGTTCCATATCCTTTGCTCCTTTCATAATATCAAGATATTTTCGCATGGTAATCGAGAATACGTAGTAGTGGTCGGTTTCCCGTTCTATTTTAAAACCCGCTCCGGCGAACGCCCGTACCGAGCGGATATTCTTTTTGTCTATTTTGGCTACGACTTTCTGCGTGCGATAGTCAAAAAACGCGATTTTAAGGCTCTCCCGTATCGCGCTGGTGCCGATTCTTTTTCCCCAGTGTTTGCGGTCGCCGATTACGATTACGATCTCCGTCTCATGCCGGTCCAGAAGAAGCCTTACGAAACCGACCGGCTTTTTTTGCCTGGTGTAGATCATGAAGAATCTGCCGTTCTGATTAAATATATGCGTCAGAATCGGAAGACTTACCCTGTCCAGCACGGACCGAATGTCATCGGACACGGTATCCGTATCGCTCAAAAACCTTGTCACCTCGCTATCTTTGAGCCAATTCATCAGGGCAAAGGCGTTGTCTCTGGTAATTTCAGAGCATAAAAAAATAGAAGGGTTTTTCATCTTTACAATACCTCAGTAAGATAAAAAGCCTTTCATAGAAAACTACAAACTATGACGGTTCTTTTTTATATTTTTTATAATTATAACAGATTGAAATCAGAAAGTCAACCAAAAAACCGTCATAAAATGACGGTTGCCAATTTTATGACGGTTTTTTCTTATTGCCTGACTTTTACAAACTTGCCCGCGGGCAGTTTGCTTCTTAAAAATTCGCTGACCTGCTCGGGCGTGGCGTTTTTAAAGCAGTTTTTCGGCACGATGTAGGCGCTTCGTTTGCTGACGTACAAATAGAAGGCGTCTTTTACCTCATATACCATATAGAAGTCGGAATAGAAAATATCCTGCCGGTTGTCGCTTTTTCCGTCGTCCATAAAAAAGACGAACCCGTCGGGCGCGAAAACGTACTTTTGGGTATATTGCAGCAGCTCGCCGTTCATTTTGCACTGCTTTTGAAACATCTGCCGGGTCATAATCGAAAACATGACGAGCGAAAAGATAATGCCGCCGCCCAGCAGCAGGTAGACGTTGTTCTGCTGCGTCAGCCCGATTGAAAACAGAAGTACGGCGGAAATCAGTCCGAGACCGTAAAAGGACAACTTTTTCAGCTTCGGGTTCGCGCTTCTGAAAATTTGAAATTCTGCGAAACGCCGGTAGGTTGCGTAATCGACTTTCGCTTCGCCGGTTATCTGCTTTTTCATATAAAACCTCTATACGCTTAAAAAGTAATTCATCAGCTCTTCGCCCTTGTCGAAGTACACGCCGCCCTCAAATCCGCTCTGCTCGTCGTAAACCTGAATGTTGTTCGGCTTTTTCTTCTCGGACGAGTAGATGACGAAAGGCACCGCGTCCAGCGTATGCGTGCGGGCGTAAATCGGCGTCGGATGGTCGGGCGTCAACAGGATCTTAAACGGGCGCATGTTCTTGTGCATATAGTCAAGCAGCGGGACTAACACTTCCGAATCAATCCGTTCAATCGCGCGGATTTTGTTCTCCACCTCGCCTCTGTGGCCGCACTCGTCGGGCGCTTCGATGTGGATATAAACCAAATCCTTGCCCTTCTCCAGTTCGCGGATAGCGGTTTCCATTTTTCCTTTGTAGTTGGTGTGCAGGTTTCCGGTCGCGCCCTCGACATAGGGGGCGTCCATTCCGGCGCACAAACCGATTCCCTTAATCAAATCAACCGCGCAGACCACCGAAGCGTCAAGCCCGAACTTTTCCTTAAACGAAGGGAGCGAGGGCTTTTTGCCCGGGCTCCACAGCCAGAGCGAGTTGGCTTTCTTAAGTCCCCTTTTTGCCCGGTCGAGGTTGACGGGATGGTTGTTGAGCAGTTCGAAAGACGCCTTCATCAGCCGCAGCATGGGCCGGCTGGAGGGGTTTTTCGGCAGGTAATCGGCAATTTTTCTGCCGAGTATATCGTGCGGGCGCGAATAATCGGTAAAATTGGGGCAGTTCTTCCAGATCAGGCAGTGCCGGTAGCTTACGCCTGTGTAAAAGCGCAGTTCCTCGTTTCCGAACTTCTCCTGAAGCGCGTTTATCAGAATCCTTGCTTCTTCGGTGGGAATTTCGTCCGAAGAATGGTCGAGCATGGTCTTTTCCTCGTAGGGCAGCCCGTCGTCGGAGAGCGCGACCAGATTCGCGCGGATCGCCGTGTCCTCCGGCTGCATGTCGATGCCCATGCTGACCGCCTCCAGCGGGGAGCGCCCTTTTGAATAAACCTTGGGGTCATAGCCCATCAGGGCGAGGTTCGCCGTGTCGCTTTCCGGCGTCATATCCCGCGGCACCGTAAACACTCTGCCGTTGATGCCGTTGTGCGCAAGATAATTCATGCCGGGTTTTCTGGCGACGGCAAGCGGGGTCCGCCCTTCAAGCTCCTTCATCGGCAAATCCGCCATGCCGTCCCCTACAAGCACAATGTATTTCAAACTGAATCGTCCCTTTCAAGCTGCAAAAAAAAGAATGCTTTATATTTGTATAATTATAACAAAGTCCGTCCGATAAATCAATAAAACCGGACGGAAAATTTAATTTTTGGCGTTGTTGACAATTTGTTCCGGTATATATATAATAAATGCAATAGATTGGCAAAAATTTCACATCATTGTAACAGCAAAAAGATTATGAAGTATCAAATCGCTTCCCTTATTGTGGAAATGCGCCCCGAGGGGAAAACGCTGCTTGCGCGGTCGGCGCCGTATTTGACTGCTTCCGACCGGAAAGCCGACATCCAAATCAATATCGACCGCGGCCAGCTTGTCAGAATGCGAAAAGAGAATCCTCACCTGACCGATGACGATTGCGAATACATCCATACGGGCGAGGTTTTTTATAAAGCGCTTTTAGGCTTTGACGGGATGCTGGTCCACGCCTCGGCGGTTGCGCTCGACAGGGAAGCGTATTTGTTTTCTGCGAAAAGCGGGGGCGGCAAATCCACGCACGCGGCGCTGTGGCAAAAAGTTTTCGGCGAAAGAGCGCATATTGTCAACGACGACAAACCCGCTTTGCGCCGGATAGACGGCAAATTCATGGTGTTCGGCACGCCGTGGAGCGGAAAGACCGATTTGAACACGAACGAATCGGCGCCGTTAAAGGCAATTGCTTTTTTAGAACAGGGGACAAAGAACAAGATAACGCGGCTGAGCGCCAAAGAAGCGCTGCTCATGCTGTTAAACCAGACGCTGCGCCCTGCTGCGGAGTGGAACAGGCTCTCTTCGCTGCTGGATAGACTGATCAAAGAAATTCCCTTCTATAAACTGACCTGCGACATCAGCGCGGACGCCGTCCGATGCGCTTACGACGCGATGAGGTAGATGGTATGAAGATTAAGAACGGATATGTGCTCAAGGAAATAGCGGGGAACAACATTGTCGTCGAGGTGGGCGGCAAGGTCAATTTCAACGGCATGATGATGCTGAACGAAACCGGCGCTTTCCTCTGGAAAAGACTGGAGAAGGGCGCCGACCAAGCGGAACTTGCCGCCGCGCTGCTGGAGGAATACGATGTTCCATATGACAAAGCGGACGAGGATGTCGCGCTGTTCTTACAAAAACTAAAAGGTGCGGGCGTTCTTGAATAAAAAAGTCAGCCTTGAAGAATTAGAGCCTTTCATCTCCGCGCAGCTGGCGGAAGGCGGCAGCGTTACCTTTACGGTCAAGGGCACAAGCATGCGCCCGATGCTGATCGGCGGCATCGACGCCGTAACCATAGTAAAGCCGACAGAGCCGCTCAAAAAATACGATGTGATTCTTTACCGCAGGGCGAACGGGCAGTATGTTCTGCACCGGATTATCAAAGTCAAAAAAGACGGCTACGTCTGCCGGGGCGACAACCAGACCGTAAAGGAGTACCCGGTGACGCGGGACAGGGTCGTCGGCGTTCTGACGGAATACACGCACAAAGGCAAAGCCAAACGCGCGGACAGCCTCGGGCAGAGAGTTTACGCTTTTTTCCGGGTCAATACGGCATTACTTCGGAATCATTCAAAAACCCTTTACAATACGCTTAAAAAAAAAGAATTTTTAAATGATAGTCGCTGTAGTTGGTTCAAGGTCGATAAAAAATATTGATATCGAGCGGTTTATCCCCAAAGGGATTACCATGCTCATCACCGGCGGCGCGCCCGGAATCGACACGATCGCGGAGCAGTACGCCGACCGGAAGAAGATTAAAAAGCAGATTATCCGCCCGGATTACGAGCGCTACGGCAAAAAAGCGCCGCTCATGCGCGACCGGGAGATCGTGGAAAACGCCGACATTGTCATCGCGATTTGGGACGGCGTATCGGGCGGCACGCATTATACGGTCAAGTACGCGCAAAGCATCGGAAAGCCGTATGAGCTGTATATTGTGTATTAATTGGGAGGAACTATGATTTTCTACTTTACAGGCACCGGAAACAGCAAGCACGCCGCGCAGATGATCGCGGAAAGCGAAAACGACACGCTGTATTCCATTACGCAGGCTGTTCGGGAAAGAAAGTTTACATATAATCTGGACGACGAAAAGGCAATCGGCTTTGTTTTTCCGGTGTATTTCGGCGGTCTGCCTTCGATTGTGCGGGAATTTATCGAAAATGTACGGTTTGAAAATATAAAAGACAAGTATGTTTATCTGCTGCTCACCTGCGGCGGAAAGACCTACGACGCGGGCGGAATGTTTGCAAAGCGTATGGCGGAGAGAGGGTATCAGGTGGACGCGCTGTACGGCGTCCGCATGCCGGACAACTATGTGCCGATGTTTAATCCGCCGACGGGCGAAAAAGCCGAAGCGTTGTTGGCGCAGGCAGTAAAGGAAATCAGAGAAATCGCGCTTTCGATTCAAGCCCGCAAAAAAGGGGATATGATAGCGGTCAAAGGCATGTTCCCGAAAGCCGCGACGGCTTTGATGTATCCTTTTTACGATAGGACGCGGAAAACCAAAAAGTTTTACGCGACCGACGCCTGCACGGGATGCGGGCTTTGCGAGAAGATTTGCCCCTGCGGCGCGATTGAATTGAAGAACGGCAAACCCGTCTGGGTTAAGGAAATCTGCGCGCAGTGCTTCGGCTGCCTGCACCGCTGTCCGGTACGGGCGATTCAGTTCGGAAAAGGCACCGATAAACGCGAACGGTACGTAAACCCTTACAGTGAAGGATTAAAAATATAAATTTGGAGGATCAATATGTTTCACGGAATTTGCTCCGGCTTGTCGGATATTACCAGGCTTTCGAACGCGCAGTCGCGCTCGATTTCGGCGGAAAACTTTACCGGAGAAAAGGGAAAAGGCGGAATGGCGACCGAAGGGTACGGCGCCAGGGCGGCGCGCGATCTCGGACAGGGCTGGAAGGTTTCGCCCGCGATTTACATCAAATCCGGCGAGGAGCGCGTCATAGCCGATATCGACGGCATGGGCGCGATCAAGCATATCTGGATGACCGAGACTTCGCCCCGTCCCAGGCTTTTAATTATTAGAATCTACTGGGAGAACAACGAGTACCCGTCGGTGGAATGTCCGATCGGCGACTTCTTCGCGTCCGCGGACACGTCGGTGCACAAGACGCTCTCTTCGTTGCCCGTCTGCGTAAACCCGCGCAGAGGGTATAACTGCTATTGGGAGATGCCGTTCAGAAAGCACTGCCGCATCACCGTCGAGAACCTGCACACGGACGATATTATTCTGTTCTATCAGATAGATTATGTGCTCACCGAAATCCCGGAGGACTGCGCCTACTTCCACGCGCAGTTCCGGCGCACCAACCCGCTTCCGTACAAGGAGGTCTATACCATTCTGGACGGCGTGAAGGGCAAGGGACAGTACGTCGGCACCTATATGTTCTGGGGCGTCAACAACAACGGCTGGTGGGGAGAGGGCGAGATAAAGTTCTACCTTGACGGCGACAAGGATTTCCCGACCATCTGCGGCACCGGAACGGAGGACTACTTCTGCGGCGCGTTTGACTTCGATGTCGGCAACAAATACATCGAGTTCAACTCCCCCTATTCCGGTTTGTCCTATGTTTCGCAGCAGGACGGCTGCTACAAGGCGAATCAGCGCTTCTCGCTCTACCGCTGGCACATTTGCGACCCGATTTACTTTGAGCGCGATTTGCGGGTAACCATTCAGGCGCTCGGCTGGCGCAACGACGGCCGCTACCTGCCGCTGCAGGACGATATTTCGTCCGTCGCGTACTGGTATCAGACGCTGCCGGCCGAACCGTTCCCGCCGCTGCCGGATAAGGATTATTTGGAGATAATATAAGGGAAGATAAGAAGTAAGAGATAAGAAGTAAGAGATTGTAAGAGATAAGAAGTAAGAGATTGTAAGAGATAAGAAGTAAGAGATAAAGAAGTAAGAGATAAGAATAAAAAGGGAATAACGCGAGATATAACCGATAGGTTGAGCATAAAAAAGCGTGCCGCTGCCGCGGCACGCTTTCTTTGTTTTTCTTTTTACTTTTAGGCAGCTATATGTTCAAATAGCGGGTTATTTGCAGCCTTTGCCGTCGTTTCTGTCGCTGCTCACAATCGGACCCGGGCTTTCGCTGAACGGGAAGAATTCACCCATCGGGAAAGGCATCTTGCTGAAGATGCTGCAAGCGTCTCCGGCGTCAGAGGGTCTGACTTCCTTCTCGGGCAGGCAGAAGTTTGCCGCGGGAAGCACGAGCTGAACCGGGCGCTCCATACGGATGACCGAGAAGACGCCGATAGTGACATATACCGCGTTAGAGCCGACGCCGTCGACAAAATTGCCGTCGAAGCGTGCGCGGATTCTGTCCGGAATCGCCTCGGGATTAATGCAGCAGTGGCCAAAAGGTTTGCAACGATCGACAAGTTTAACGTCAAGGGCGATGGGAGCAGCCACTTCGACAACAACGGTGGGAAGTGTAGGCTCGCTGTCGCATTTAAACTCCGACGGTCTTGTGCAGAAGCCGTCTTTTTCCGGATCTGATGTAAATACGGATACGTTCTTTTCGCTGCCGAAAAGTATGACCTTTTTGTCAAATACGCAGAGTCCCTGGACTTCGCATATTCTACCGTTGTGTATGCACGCCTCAAGAGTTACGCAGAAGAAATATCGGATCGTTACCTGGAAGAAACCTCTGTTGAAGGGCACGCGCTCAACGCTGATGTTTACGTTGATGACCTCAACATTCTTGCATCTTACGGCACTTGCTCTGTCTATAACCTCTTGCGCATGGTCGCAAAGAAAAACACGGATATCTTCGAGGCAATCCTTATCCCTTGTAGAGTCAAATATTTTATTGACGCTGATACAAGTAAGCTGGTCAGGCTTGCCGCAGAGTCCGCCGAGCGGACCGTTTCTTTCAACCATTCAAAAGTCCTCCTTAATGAATTTCAAATACTTCTGCAAGTATTATCAATACCATTTTATGCCGCTCGGTTTGCAAGGTGCATTTTTTGTAAAAAAATCAGGAAGAGGGGAAAAAATCTATATGGTTTTGAAAGCATACGAAAATTCGGCGAACCGCTTTTTAAACGCGGCGTTTTCCTACGCGGTCGAGATGCGTTTTTTCGCGCAGGCGCGCAGGATAAAAAACCAGGGCTGTCGTTTCCGACAGCCCTGATTTGGTATAGGGGTGGTAATAAGATGAAGTATTCAATCGCAAACGATAATGTGCTCAAGGTCGCTGCGCTTGTCAAGGTGGAACTCCGCGCGCCCTTCCTTGCCGTCGTACCAGTAGGTCAGGTCGTATTTGCCGTAAAAACCTTTAAACTTCGCCCGGTCGGAAGCGCCGGTCTCGCCGGATAGCTCGGTATGCCATTCTTTTTTGATCAGGCGGTTGAGCACTTCAAACGCGGGTTTCGGCGTCAGGTCGAACCGTAAAAGCCCGCCGCCGTAGATGTTCTCGCCGGCGTTCGGGTTGCCCAGCGTGGACTTTCCGCCGCCCGGCACATAGGAATATCCGTCCACCAGGTTCCAGTAGATAATGCCGTCGGTCGCTTTGTGGCTGAACCACAGGCTGTACAGGACGCGCAGCTCCTCCGCCTGTACTTCCTCATCGTCTGCGCCGCCGTTGTAGGAGGGGATGGTGACCTCGGAAATGTTGATCGGACCGAACCGTTCGTAGGTGTCCAAAACGTCCGTCATCTTCATCGGGTTGCAGTACTTGTTGATATACGCTTCCTCGTGCTCGCGCGTCACGAAAATATGCGCCTGCATGCCGATGCCGTCGAAGCGGACGCCCTTCGCTTCCAGCGATTCGAGCTGATAATAGTAGGGGGAACGGTGCAGCCGGTCGGACCAGGACTCGCAGGGCCCGGCGTTAATCAGCAGTCTGTTTTTCGGGAAGTTTCTGCGCGCGCAGAAGTAGCTCCAGCTCTCGTAATCCGGCTCGCGGAAGAACGGCGTCGTGTTTAAGCGGGAATAGCCGTACATCTCCCAGTTCAGGGACTCGTTCATAATCTCCCAGTCGTCGATGTCGTCCTCGTACCGCTCGGCAAGCTCCGCCATATGTTTTTCGTATTCCTTTTTAATCAGGGGAACTTCGCGGGGGAGCCACTTGGGCGCGAACGCGTCGTACACAATGCAGTGCGCCTTGATGTTGATGTTCTTTTCCCTGCAGTATTCGACGACAAGGTCGGGCGCGGGGCGGCGGTAGATTTTCGGGCTGTTCTTGTCGTAGCGGGGCTTTCCTTTTTCCGGCTCAAGGTCGCACCAGTAAAAAGGCGCGATCGCGTAATTGAAGGTGTCGCCGAAAATCTCGCGGTATTTTATGTTCTTTTCCTCGGTTTCGAACTCGTCGAGCATAAAGATGTTGCAGCCGAAATTGTAGTCGTGCGTTTTCTGGCTGATTTTAAACTTTACGTTCGTGACAGGATTGCCCGCGCGGTCTGTAAAGCGTACGGTGTTGTAGCCCTTGCGGTACAGCTCGATGCCGTATTTGACTCTTTCGTTGATGAAATCTTCGTTCTCGCGGAAAACGCGCAGAACCTTTTCTTTTCTTTCAGACATGAAAACACCTCTAATTGTCTTTGATGAACCGCCTGTGAAATTACACAAGCGGGCTATAAACTCTTCCCGCCGTCCACATAAATGCTCTGTCCGGTGATGTATCTTCCGGCGTCCGAGCAGAGCAAAAGCACGGTTCCCGAGCAGTCGTCCGGCTCGCCGTAATAGCCGACGGGGATGGTGGCGGTCACTTTGGCGGCGTATTCAGGGTCGCTAAGCGCATCTACGTTGCGGTCGGTGTATATGACGCCGGGCGCGACGTTGTTCACCGTAATGCCGTCCGCTGCGAGCTGGAGGGCGAGCGACTTGACCATGTTGGTCTGCGCCGCTTTGGACGCCGAATAGACCAGCATATCGGGGTGCGGTTTTACTTCCTGAACGCTGCCGACGGCGACGACGCGCCCCCATTTTTGAGAACGCATATAGGGAACGAATTTCTGGATCAGCAGCATCGAAGAGAGCAGGTTGCAGTTGATTTGGTCGTAAAATTCCGAGAGCGTGATTTCTTCCCACTTTTTGCGGCACTGAATCGAGGCGTTCAGAACAAGAATGTCGATATTGCCCGCCGCGTCCGCGATTTTGTCGGCGGAGCGAGGGTCTTTTAAATCGGCGGCGACGATGGCGTCCACGACCCCGCCGTTTTTTTCGATTTCAGCCTTGACGGCTTCGCATTTGGCGGTGTTTTCGGAACAATGCAGAATTACCCGCGCGCCCGCCTCGGCAAGCCGCTTCGCGACGGCGGCGCCTATGCCGCGGCTGGAGCCGGTGATCAGGGCGCGTTTGCCTTCCAAAGAAAAATTCATATCGACGCCTCCAGAATTTCGGTAATTTCATACGCTTGATTGTACTGCATCTCAAAGCTGTTTTTGATCTGCGACGTGTATTTTTTCGGGTCCTCCGTGTTGCTCGCGAACATCCCGTAATGCGTCGGAACCCCTACGCGCGGGCCGATCGCTTTGGTGATCCGGACCGCTTCGTCAACGTTCATATTGCCCAGCTTGCCGTTGATGCAGATAAACAGAATGTCTATTTTTTGCCGCTTCATCTCTTCCAGCCGGCGGTCGTAGAGCGTGTCGGAGGTAAAGTACAGCGTATATTCTTTCCACTTTAAAAGAATTCCCATCGCTTCTACCGTGTGGAACGCTGGAACGGCGGTCAGCGTGAACGCGCCGACCGACACGCTCTCGCCGGCGTGAAGGATTTTTATTTTCTGCCGCCCTAATTCCTTTAGCTTTTGCGCGCAGGAGGGCGGGGTGATGATGGTGATGTTTTGATGGAAATCAGGAACGGCTTCTATATCCAGATGGTCCAGATGGTCGTGCGTGCAGACCACCGCGTCGCCCTGAAAATCCTTTGCTGAAAAAGGCGGGTTCATCAGGCGCGGGCGGTTTGCGACTTTGTTGACAACGTCCGATAGGTACGGGTCAATCAAAATACAAGTATTTTTGTCGTCTATTTTGTAGCCGCTTTGTCCAATCCAGGTAATTTTCATCAAGACGTCTCCTTTTACAGCGCGGACTGCGTGTCGCCCGGGCTGTTTCTGGCCAGTTCGTATTCCTTCGACCAGTCAAGATCGCGGTATTCCTCTCCGCGCGGGTCGTTTTTTATAAAGTCCATCAGCATATCCAGCATCTCGACGGTCCAGACGTTTCTGTCGATCTGAGCGGTCGTGAACCGGTTCTGCGAGAGCATTTCGAAACCGAAGATATCCTTGACATGCGATTTCGCCGCGCCCTCCACGACGTCCGCGACCAGATGGCTGGGGATGAACAGCACGCCGCCGCCGGCGCCGAAAACAACGTCGCCGGGCAGGCAGACCGCGTTGCCGATTCGGGTAACCGAGTTGAACCCGGTCATCACGAAGTCGCGGATCGGCGTTGGGTCGATCCCGCGGTAGTAAACCTGAACGCCCTCGACCTTTTCCATCTGCTCGACATCGCGGATGCCGCCCCAGATGACGGCGCCGCCGGTTTTGGTTTTGGTTTTGATGGCGGTGGTCAGGTTCCCGCCGATGAAGGTTCCTTTATAGATTTTATCGTACATGTCGGCGACCACAACGTCGCCTTCTACAAGGCTGTCGATGACCCACTGGTTGTAGTTGCCCTTTCTGCCTTCTGCAAGACCTATGTTGTACATCACTTCGTGCAAATCAGGGCGCGTCGGGCAAAAACTGCAGGTGACCGCTCTGCCGATGAGCTTTCTGCCGTCGTTGTGCAGGGTTTTCAGCCTGCCCTCGAACTGGTTCTCGTAGCCGAGCAGGAAAATCGGCTTCCAGACTTCCTCCAGCGTCATGCCTCTTAACGCTTCCAGATACTTATCCGGCACATACGGTCTGCCGTCGGGCAGGCGCTCGCCCTTCCACTGGGGCGTGAGCGCGATAATTTCTTCTCTAACGTTGAAATGCATAAGTAAACCTCTTTATTAACTCCAGATTCTGTCGTTGGAGAACTCGTTGTCCCACCTGTCCGTCGGCTCCCACAAGCCGGGGTCGGCGGGGTTGATATGTTCGCTTATCACCTCGTCGCACAGCTCGTCGATGCCGAGTCCGGGTTTATCCGGCACGGCGATAAAGCCGTCCTCGATCAGCGGTTTGGGAAGACCTTTTACAATGTCTCCCCACCACGGACAATCGACCGAATGGAACTCGACGGCAAGGACGTTGCGCATCGTCGCGGCGGCGTGAACGGCCGCCATGCAGGCGATCGGGCTTTCCGCCATGTGCACCGCGACCGCGACGCCGCGGTCGTCGGCGTAGTCGGCGATTCTCTTGAGTTCGAGCGCGCCGCCGCAGGTCAGAACGTCCGGGTGTATGATGGAAACCGCGTCTTGATCGATTAAGGCTTTGAAGTTCTCCAGCAGATAAATATCCTCGCCGGTGCAGACCGGAATGGCGGTCGCGTGCTTTAAGCGCCTTAGCTGGTCGGGGTATATCCAGGGAACCATGTCCTCCATCCAGGCGATGTTGTATTTTTCCATTCTGCGCGCGAAGCGGATCGCGTCCTCGACGCAGACATGACCGAAGTGGTCGATCGCGATCGGGATTTCGTACCCGACCACCGCTCTCGCTTCTTTGACGTATTCTTCCAGACAGTCAAGCCCTTTCTCGGTCAGGCGGATGCCGGTAAAGGGGTGCGCGGTGTTGACAATCTCATAGCTCTTCTGGCGGCGCACCATATCCGACGTAACGGAACCGCTCTGCACGTGCAGAATGTGGTAGGCGTACTGCTTCATCTCGTCCATAAAGCCCAGCGGCGCGCTGATTGTTCCCGGCTCGTCGATTAACAGCCCGATGCCGAGGTCCATTTTGAGCATGGTAAAGCCCATTTCCGTGCGTTTTTTCAGAGCAACGCCCATCTCGCGCCCGGTGTGCTTTCCGTCCACGTCGGTGTCGCCGTAAACGCGCACCTTGTCGCGGTACTTGCCGCCGAGCATCTGCCAGAGCGGAACGCCCCACGCCTTGCCCGCGAGGTCCCAGAGCGCGATCTCGATGCCGGAAACTCCGCCGCCCTGCCGGGAGTGCCCGCCGAACTGCCGGATTTTGCGAAAAATCTTTTCCACGTTGCAGGGGTTTTCGCCGACAATGCGGCTTTTGAGCATGAGCGCGTAGGTTTTGCTGGCGGCGTCCCGTATTTCGCCGTAGCCGACCAGGCCCTGATTGGTCATGATTTTCAAAAGAACGCAGTTCTTCGGCGCGCCGGCGATATGCGCGGTGCGGATATCGGTGATTCTAAGCGCCGAAGGGGAGGAATTTCTATTGATATTCGGGCATATTTCTTCGTTTTTTAACATCGTTGCAAATCCCTTTCAAAGTTTCGGCTTGACAAAATCAAAAAAAGGCATACAATTTTTATAACAAGCAAACCTTTTTCATGAAAAATTATAGCATTCTTTTTCGACAAAAGTCCATATACTATCTTGCTGATATCAACACTATCACACGATTTTAAAAGAGCGGGCAATATGATTGTAAACGAGTATAAGCTGTACTCCGGCACCGATCAAAACGCAAAATACGAGAGCGTCAAGCTGTATCATTCTTTGGTCCCTCCGCAAAAAAGAAGGGGCCCGCGCAAGCATTACCACACCAGCTTTGAAATCTCTCTGTTCAGAAAAGGGCGCGGCTTTTACCGGACGAAAAACAAGACGTACGAAATCCATCCGGGCGACATCTTCTTTTTCAGCACGAACGAGGAGCATTCCATTACCGAAATATCCGAGCCGGACGATATGCTGATCACCAATATCCACGTGGACCCGCGTTTTCTGTGGATGAACGACAACCTCATTTCCAGCCGGCGGTTTGTGGATATTTTCTTTAACCGCGGCGATTCGTTCGAGAACCGGATCGCGGCGGGCACGCCGGCGGCGGAACGCATCAAAGCGTTGATGGACGCAACCGAACAGGAGTTTATAAACAAAAAAGACGCGTTTGAGGTCATGGTCAAACTGCATCTGATTGAGATTATGATTTGTCTTTTGCGTTATTACGGCGCCAAATCCGAAACCGCCGGCGGCAAGACTTATGAGCTTACGTTTGAGAAATTTCTTTGCATCAACAAGGCGGTTGAATACATCGACAGCCATTACACCGAGCCGATTACGCTGGAAAAGCTCGCGAAAACGGCGGGTTTCAGCAAAACGCATTTCGGCGCGCTGTTCAAGCGCATGATGGGCATGTCGCCCTGGGACTACATCAATATCAAGCGCATCAACCACGCGCGCGAACTGATTCTGACAACCAGCCTGCCCGTCGAAACCATTGCCGCCGAATCGGGCTACAACAACACGACGCTTTTCAACCGCATTTTTAAAAAGATTATGGGCTACACGCCGTCGGAAGTGAGAAAGGATAAGTAAAATATGCAGGAACTGACGCTCGTTATCCCGACGACCGAACATAAAGAAGACGCCTGGGCGTTTCGGCAGGAGTTTATCGACAACGGCGAGCCGAAGATTTACGGCAGCGGCGGATTGATCAAAGCGGCGGATTACGAGAGCTGGCTGACGAAGGTTATCAACCAGCAGACGACGGCGGAACCGGGAAAAGTAACCAGCACGACGTATTTCGCCGTTGCGGACGGCAGAATCGTCGGCACGGTTCAGGTTCGGCACGAACTAAACGAATTCCTGCTGCGCGCAGGCGGGAACATCGGATACAGCGTCCGCCCGTCCGAGCGAAGAAAAGGGTACGCCGCCAGAATGCTCGCGCTGGCTTTGCAGAAGTGCAAAGAACTCGGCATGAAAAAAGCGCTCGTCACCTGCCGCAAAGACAACATCGCCTCGGCAAGGACCATTCAAAAGTGCGGCGGCGTGCTCGAAAACGAGGTTGTCGTGGACAACAAAATTATCCAGCGGTATTGGATTAAAATATAAAACCGGTTTTTTAGAAAAACCGGTTTTTGATCTCTATTCCGTTAAACTGCTGGTGCCGATCCGGTCGGCGCCGTTTAAAATCATTACTTCGGCAGCGGCAAAGGTTCGGATGCCGCCGGCGGCTTTGATTTTGACCGCGGGAGCGCAGTGCTTCCGCATCAGAACGACGTCTTCTACCGTGGCGCCCGCTTTGGAAAAACCGGTCGAGGTCTTGATAAAGTCGGCGCCCGATTTGGATACGATTTCGCACATTTTTATCTTTTCCGCTTCGTCCAAAAGGCAGGTTTCGATAATCACCTTCAGGACGCGCTCGCCGCAGACCGTTTTTATTTGTTTGATTTCATCAAGCAAAAGGTCATATTTTTTATCCTTTAACCATCCGAGATTGATGACCATGTCGATTTCGTCCGCGCCGTTCTTGACGGCTTCTTCAGTCTCGGCGGCTTTGATGGCGGTTGCGCCGTATCCGTTCGGAAAGCCGACGACCGTGCATACCTTGATGCTGCCGTTCAGGGTCTTAGCGGCTGTCCCGACATAACAGGGCGGAACGCATACGGACGCCGTTTGCAAAGCAGCGGCTTTCTCGCAGAGCGCGGCGATCTGCGCTTCGGTCGCGGTCGGGGATAACAGGGTAAGGTCAACTTTTGAGAGTATTTCTGACTTTTCCATAACAGACCTCGCAGTGTCGTATTGTGTGTATTTTATACCATTTTCTCGATTATGTAAAGTGTTGACAAAAAGCGCAGCGTGTGATAAAATGGCTCGGAATGAATACGCGGATGTGGTGGAATGGCAGACACGCTGGTCTTAGAAACCAGTGCGCAAGCTTGCAGGTTCAAGTCCTGTCATCCGCACCAAAAAAAGATACCGGGACTTTGCACAAGTCCAGTAAAAACGGACAATAGCAAAAAAGAACCTCCTATGGTAGAATAGAAACAACTACCATAGGAGGAATTTTTATGCCAAGAAGTTACCA
>Ga0209720_1000597_pt1 | contig 36416 bp, 36 predicted proteins | sample AD_JPNMR3_MetaG_FD_184426 | JGI IMG/M metagenome (GOLD analysis project Ga0209720, IMG submission 184426) | Active sludge microbial communities of municipal wastewater-treating anaerobic digesters from Japan - AD_JPNMR3_MetaG (SPAdes) (version 2) | ecosystem: Engineered > Bioreactor > Anaerobic... | reverse complement strand
TACCTGTAGAATAAGGATTTTTTTACCAAAGAATGTTTATAATGAACTAAAACAGGTTCACGATACTTTGAATACCTTTAGTATTGCCGTGCTTGTGAGGGAAATATTGAATCTATATTTTCAGATGATTGAAAAATATGGGGAAGAGGGATTTAAAAAGAGACTCGAAAGAGTGAAGAATAAGATAGAGGATATGAGAGCAAGGAAGGTGAAATGGTATAAGGATAAAGATGAGAGGATACACCCGGATATCCCCTTCTACATCGATCAGGAACTCTATTATATTCTCTTTTTCGGCTCAGATTTTTGCCTGAAAAGAATAATATTTTTATAAAAACATCCAACTTTTATAAATTTATTTTAATTTTATCTTTTTATTACTCTTATATAAAATCTACATCAGGATAAGTCTGTATTTATTCTATATTTAAAAACACTTAAAAAAAACTTATAGATTTTTACTCTACATTCAATTAGGCATTTTAATAATATATCTCTTCTTTAATAATAAAAAATAGGCTCTTTTTTCAAAGAGCCTATTAAAATTTTAATATAAAAATGCTAATTATAATCCTCTTGCCTTTTTCCAGAGAGAGTCAAGATAGTTAATAACTTCATCTTTTGTCTTTTGTTTGCTATAATACTCTTGCATGGTCTTTTTAGATTCTTCAAATACAGTAGTGGGCCACATAGAGAATGCCCAAGGCATAATCTTTCCTTCGTTGATATATTTCATAAGATCCTGAAAAGGTGGATCCATACTATCGACTTTTGAACCTTTTACTGTCGGGATTAATTTACATTTTGTTACCCATAATTCTACACCTTCTGGGCTTGTTAAGAAATCAAAAAATTTCTTAGCAGCCTCTATTTTTTCTGGGCTTGAAGTAGCAGAAATAGCAAGTGTTGAGTCTGTATCTACATATAATTTATTCTTTTCTGGATCATTAGAAAATGGGAATGGAAAGAATCCAGCATCTAAGTTAGGATTTAATTTTTTAGAATTTCCATAAGCCCAGAGTCCCTGAACCATCATTGCATATTTACCAGAGGCAAAGTTTGCTGTCTGATCATTATAGGTCATACTCATTGCCTGTGGTCCACCCTGAGACTTATAAAAATCAAATATCATAAAGGCATAATCCATATCAGCAGGACTCTTGAATGACCCTTTTCCTTCATCCATATCTTTGAGCCAGTCAAATAATTTATCACCAACCAAGCCAGTGTGGATCATTGAGTAGAAATGTCCCAATGGCCAGTTATCTTTTATAGAAAGAGAAAATGGGATTTTCCCATTTTTATTGATTGTCTCACATACTTTCTTTAGTTCATCAAAAGTAGTCGGAATATTTAAGCCAAGATCTTTAAATATTTGCTTATTGTATACAACACCAATCCCAGCCATATCCATCGGTAGAGCATACAATGCATTGTTATATTTAACAGCATTCTTTGCTCCATCCACTATTCTTTCCATAAAAGGCTCTTTGGTAATGTCTAAAAGCCAGCCAGCCTTAGCATATTCCTGAACAGTTGAATATGATTGAAGCATCATTATATCTGGTGCCTCTCCAGAGGTAAGCCTTGTCTTTAATACTGTCTGAGCATCATTTGGAATTGTTTCGCATTCAATACTTATTTCTGGATATTTTTGACTGAAAGCAAGAGCGATTTCATTCAATTCATTTACTATCTCCTGTTTGTAATGGAAAAGATGAAGTTTAACTGGTTTTGATTTTGCTACTTTACACCCAAAAAATAGTGTAAAACTAAAAATCACCACTAATACGTACAAAAAAAATCCTTTTTTCATAAAGAAATCCTCCTTAAATATTTAATTTTTTGTTTATATTATATTAAATATTTAAAAAATGTCAAATAAGAATTTTAAATTTTAGCTTATCATAAAAATTATTGCAATTATTTAAGTTCTGTATCTTGCAAGAGAATATTTATATCTAACAGAAAGATATGCCGCTGCTAAAAAATACAATTTTTGTTTTATACAAAGTTATTTTTTTGTTCCGATTGTAACAAAATTTTTAATTATCTTTATATATTTAGCAATATCATTATAACCCTGTAACAACTGATTTATAAATTCTCTATTTTGAACACCTCTTATTGTTTTAATATTACTTATTCTTACTGGCTTTTGACTCTTATAATCCTGTAAAACCTCATATATTTTATTACCGAGAGCATAAAATAATTCGCCAGACTTTTTATTAATATTATAAATCTTTTCATTTATCACTTCAATTATTTTTTTTACTTTTGCATCATTACTATTTGAACTTTTAAGCAAAAATGTCTGCAAAACTCTAAAAGAATAACTTGGAGAATTTGCAATTAATTCTTCCTGGGATGAAAAATTGTCTTTAAATTCATTTACAGCAAAAAAAACATTTGAAAATTCTGTTTGATACTCTTTTTCATTAAAAAAACTTTCAAGAATAAGAGTATTTATTACCTCTTTAATTTCATGCTCATAATTTTCAAATAAGAATGTTTTTGTTATTCTAAAAGCCTGAATTCCAGAAATAGCGTCAAAGTTATTAGCTTCTAATGAATTCATTAATTCATCAGTATAACCATTTATTTTTAATAATTCTTTATTCTTAAATAAAGCTCTTATATCTGCAAGTAGTGATTGTTCAGAATATTTCTCAAGTACCATATCTTTTGTCTTTAAAAATCTCTCTTCTATCTCTTTTCTAAATTTATCAAGAATACTTACCTGTTTAAATTCAACTGGTATCTTTAATTTTAAATCCTCTGAAATAAATTTGCATAAATTAAAAAGTCTATCAGAAGATAATTCATCAGAGATCATTTTATATATATTATTAATAGCAGTAATCTGGGATTTTGTAAGATTTTTAGCGTTCTCCTCATTTATACGATTATTTAATCTATTAAGAGAATTAGTTACATCCACCTTTTGAGGAAGAGAGGCAATTAAAAAATAGAGATCCTTTAATTCATTTAATAAATCCATCCCATTAACAGGTGCATAATTTGGAGCCATGCCAGACGAAGGAGAAAAAGAGGGATCAAATTTTGAGAAAAATTGTTCAAAATTAAAAGTTGCTAAATTGTATAACTTATAAAGCATTTGATATTCTGCCTCAAATTTAGGCATATTATATTTTGTAAAATAATTTCTATACATTTTAAATTCTTCTTCAATATCTTTAATCAATTTATTAGGATTATCACTCTCTACAATTTTTTGCCAAATATATTCTTTGGCAAATTTCTCTTTCTTCTTTACTATTTCAGATGGGGCATTTGATTCTATAAGATAAGCAAGAAACAACTGCGCTCTTTTCTCATCACTGTTAAAAATTGTTGCTTCAAGCAATGGTTTAAAAGATAGCACATTAATATAAAGAGAATATATTTTATTCAAAAAAAGTTGAGTTAAAGTCTTGTCTTTTGTTATAAATTTATATTTTGAAGATTTAAACTGTTTATAGATAAGATTTAATTCCCTTAATTTTAATAAACCTTCTGTATCACCGGTAATAAGATGCTTTAAGTATGTAAAAATATTCATTAATTAAGTAAAAACCTCTCTTAATTATAATATATTCTATTTTTCTTAAAATTTTCGGTATTTTAACAATTCAACTTTAAAAATTTTCAATAACTATCAAACTTACCACTCCATGGATTTAACTTATTCTCCCATGAAAGCCCCAATAAATTTGCAAGATGAACAGTTGCAGCTCTTAGTCTATTAGAGAAAGTAGTAGGGCTTATTGTACCATTCTTTAATAAAAAATCGATTTTAAATCTCAAACATTGACATGCATAATAATAAAATCCTTTTTTTTCATTATCATAAATAAAAAAACTAATAATCGTATATTCTTCTTTATCATTAATTTTTATAAAACCATACGATACAGGAGTTAAAGAGGTATTTATCATAACAAAATTATTTCCGTCATTATAAATTTCACTCTTAAATGTTAGAGAACCAAGCCTGTTGTCATGTTGAACAAAATAATTTATTGAATATTCTTTAACCCTACCCTCTTCTATATCTGCTATCTTCTTACCAGTGTTTATATCTATTCTATAAGCATTTTTAATAAATTGCTGGATCTTTTTATCCCTTCTTGAATAATATTTCATTCCACTTAATTTTGAATATGAAAGCAAAATATTATAAAATCTTAATCTATCTTTTTCACTATCGATATTATAAGGGATAAAAGCCTTTTCATCTGTTAAAATCTCATAACTATAATACTCTTCTTTTATATATTTGCTTGCAGGCAAAAGAATTTTCTCATCTGTATTTTCATTTCTTGCATTATATTTTACATACATTCTTGAAATAATATTCTCATTTTGCACGAAATCAATTTCTTTTTGCGAGAAGAAATTAGTTATCTCAAATTCTTTTGCTGCAAGCATAAAACCTGTAAATAAAAAGATAATTAATATAAATCTAAATTTTATCATCTAAATCAGTCCACTTATTATTTTTTTAAATAATATTTTCCATCTCTATATTCTATCAAATTTTTATCAAGAATATCAACACATTTTTGTAATTGAATATCATATTCTAAATCGTATACCGGTCTCTTTTCATCATCAAATTCAGCCTCTTTCTTAATATATCTTTTCAAATAGTCAATATTTATTAAATATCCTTTCTGAATTATCTCCTTTGCATAAGATTCAATTTCAAGTTTTGTTGGGTTAGAATTTTTCTTAATATAATTTTCAACTATCTTATCTTTTAGCAATTTTTTAAAGAATACAAGTTCTTCATCTGTTAAAGTAATATCTTTAACCTCTACATCTGGCTGAATCCCAACACCTTCTATAGAGATGTCCGCTGGTGTATAATATTTGGCAATGGTAATCTTAAATCCATCTTTACCCAATGGGACAATTGTCTGAACAGAACCTTTACCAAACGTCTTCTCTCCAACCAATATACCTCTATTATGATCTTTAATAGCACCAGCAAATATTTCGGAAGCACTGGCAGAGCCACCATCAACAAGGACGACTATTTTTACATCATTACTTAAAAGAGTATCAAATTTTGATGCTTTCCATACTTCATTTTGATAATTTCTACCTTTTGTAGAGACTATGACCCCTTCATCCTGAAACATATCTGCTATTTTTATAGCCTGAGATAAAAGTCCTCCTGGATTAAATCTCAAATCAATTATAATTGCCTCTATCTTTTTTTTAGAATTAAACTCTTCCAGAGCCTTTTTTACATGGGAATCAGTTGTCCCAGTAAACTGTGTTATTCTCAAATAACCATATTTATTATTAATAATATCATATTTAACAGTAGGAACATCGATTTTGGCTCTAACAAATTCAACTTCATATTTCATATCATTTCTAATAAATTCTACTTTAACCGTTGTGCCAGGTGTTCCTCTTAACATCTTTGCAGCCTCTGATACCTTTACACCTTTTAATGATTTTCCATCAACAGAAATTAATAAATCTCCGGGCTTCATCCCTTTTCTATAGGCTGGAGTGTCTTCTATAGGAGTTACAACAACAATATAATCATCTTTTTCCTGAATTATCATACCAACACCACCAAAACTGCCAGTTGTTGTATCCTGCATATCCTCCATATCTTTTTCTGAAAGATATGTCGTATGAGGATCTTCAAGAGCATCAAGCATTCCCTTAATCGCACCATTAATTAGTTTCTTTTCGTCAATCTTACTTTCATCAACATAATCTGTCTTGATTCTATTTAAAACAGTAATAAATTTTTGCATACTCGGAAAATCGCTCGATATGCTACCAGCAAAAACATTCTTAGTAAAGATACCAAGAAGTGATGCTATTAATAATACAAATACAATTAAAATCCATATAAATCTCTCTTTTGATTTCATTTTTTCTCCCTCTATATTTAACTATTTTATTATATATATATAGATTTTTTTATTTTTTGTCAAAAAATATTTTAGTAAATATTTTGATTAAATCACAATTTTATTTTTGGACAAAATTTTTTAATTTTTTTCATAAATTTTGTAAAGGATTTTCTCAAAAATTTTGTGATTAATATATAGAAAATAATTTTTATATGGAGGGTTTGTTATGAATAATATCAGTAAAATTTTAGAAAACTATACTGTAGAGCATGAGTTACACTTTGTTGTTAACTCTGATATGAAGAAAAGACTGGAAAATGTTGCGAAGAAATTTAACATCTCTATTTCTGGGCTTATTGTGTATATCTTGCATATCTATAGCAATAGGGTAAAAAAGATATACTGTTTTGGTCCAGAGGATGGGAATAAATACGAAAGAATAGATGGAGATGCGAGAATTCATATATATGTTTCCAAACAGGACTATCGTTTTTTAAAGAAGATCCATGCTGATCTTAATTTTTTCAGCATGGGTGTTTTACTGAGGAGAATTATCCTACTCTTCCTTGAAGAATACGAGAAATTAGGCATTACCGGGGTTGAGATGAAGTGTAGTTTAATAACATTAAGGTTATTCTTGAGGTTAACAAAGATTAAAAAGTGGAAGAAGAGCAGAGAATTATCCCACTTTTCCGGTAACACCACGCCATTCTACAAAGCAATCTACAACGATTGCTATCAGGTGGTGGGTTTTGAGACATACTATTAGGCATATTTATATATTAAAAATAACAAAAAGATTTTATTTGACAAACAGTATATTTTATTATACTCAATTACATAAATATGGATTTGTGGCAATGATTATGAAAAAGATAGTTATTATTTTTTTTATATTTCTTTATTCATTCTATCTATCTGCTGTTGATAAAAAAGATGTAACAGATGATAAAATATATTCTTATATTGAAGAATTAAAAGAAATCTTAGAATATGGGATAGATAGTGAGGTAATTGCAGCATTAAAAGATACCGGAGATACATTAAGAGATGATCTATTCCCAAAGGTTCTTGAAAGATATAAAAAAGTAAGAGTAATGCAGACAAAGATTGAGTTTGTAAATTTTTTTGGAAATTTAAAAAATAATCCTCAATATGTCATAGATGCCTTATATGAAGATGCCTCTGGCGATTATGTGGATAAACAGATAAATATTGCTCTTATTAATACATTAGCAAAAATAGGTGGTGAAAGAGAGGCTAAACTGATCATTTCCAGACTTGATAGTGAAGATAATGCAATAAGAATGACAGCAGCAGATGCTATATCAAGAATGAAGATAAAAGAGGTTTCTCTTTTAATTCTTGAGAGGCTAAAATTAGCAGAAGATGATCCAGAAAAATATTTAGTTAGTGATATAAAGAGCAAGCTTATTTTATATTTTGGAGAGGTAAAGGCAACAGAGGCTTTAGAATATTTAAGAAAAGTAGCTGCTGATAAGAATAATGACAAATTTATAATAATGTATGCAATGCTTTCTCTTGCAAAGATAGGAGATCTTGATTCACTCGATATTATTGAAAAAAATCTTGAGAATAGTGAGGTAAAAATTCAGGAATATGCTGGATATGCCTTGAGCCTTTTTGAAAATCCATCTGTGATTCCAAAATTAAAAAATATGGCTCTTCATAATAACGAGCAGGTGAGAATATATGCCTGTCAGGGACTTTCTAAAAATAAAGATCCATCAGCTATATCTTTACTTGTTTTTAAGTTTAAGAAAGATAGCTCTGCAAAGGTAAGAAGAGCTGCCTTACAGACACTTCTTGAATATGGGGATATCGGGGTAAAAGAAGTTAAAGAATTTTATAAAAATATTAAAATGACTGATGCGATGTTATCAGATATTGCATCTATTGTTAGTTCAAATCCAAATGATGATAGTGTCCAGTATCTTGTAGAATTGTACAACAATGCAAACGATAAAGGTAAAGAGGCTATTGCAAAGGCAATAGGGTTTCCAAAATCAAATAAAATAGATCCAATTGTAAAACTCATGTTGCAATCCCCTAACTTTTTAATAAGAATGGGCGGAATAAAGGCTTTAACTCTTATAAAAGATACATCATTATGGGACATTATAATAGATATGTCAAAAAATGATAAGGTAGAAGCAGTCAGAAAATACGCTCAAAAACTTCTTGATTTATACTAAAAGAATTTTATTTTGTCAAAAAATTAAAATATTGTGGCTTGTTAAAAACAGAATTATGCTAAGAATGGTTTTAGTGAAGAATAATAAAAAAAGAATGCGTTTAAAAGAATGCCAGTCTTTATAAAAATTGGATCTGTTTTAGGCAAAAATCTGTTCCAAAAACAAGGTAATAATATACTTCTTGATCGATATAAAAGGGGATATCTGGATGAATCCTCTCATCCTTATCCTTATACCATTTCACCTTCCTTGCCCTTATATCCTCTATCTTATTCTTCACCTTCTCAAGCCTTTTTTCAAACCCATCAACCCCATATTTTTCCACAAGATCAAAATACAACTTCAATATTTCCCTTATCAATACAGCGATACTAAAAGTATTTAAAGTATCGTGTATCTGTTTTAGTTCGTTATAAATTCTTTCTTCTAGAAATACTCTTACCCTTTTTGTAGCATTTACACAGGGATAGTCTCTCTTTCTTCTATCTTCTGTTAAATGCTTTTTCTTCAGAAAGGGCAGCATTGTATTTATTACTTCTCTTATTATTTCTGATAACCCCTTGTTATTTTTTTCTGTTAAGATTTTAATCTTACCAAATAAATTATCATTAATCACAAAATCAAATTGTAGCATTTTATTTACCTCCACTAATAAAAAATATTTCTATATATTAATCACAAATTTTTTAAGAAAATCCTTTACAACTTTTAGAAAAAAAATAAAAAATTTTCCCCTAAAAATAAATTCGCACCCTATTTTTCTCTATATTTTTTGAAATTCTTTGACAAATAAAAGTTTTATGCTATAATTAGAAACAAGCGACAAAAAAATTATCATATAAAATATTAATTCTAAATTAATAAAATAATTTATTCTAAAAATACAAAAATCTAATTGCATTTGGAGAATAAAAAGTGAAGAATATAAGAAATTTCTCAATAATAGCACATATAGATCATGGTAAATCTACCCTTGCTGATAGACTGATAGAACATTGTAAAATAATATCAGAAAGAGAATATAAAGATCAGATACTTGATTCTCTTGACATTGAAAGAGAAAGGGGTATTACTATAAAGAGTAATGCAGTTGTCTTACCATATAAAGCAAAAGATGGAAGTTGGTATAAATTAAATCTGATAGATACACCGGGGCATGTTGATTTTACCTATGAAGTTTCAAGGTCCTTAAAGGCATGCGAAGGGGCTTTATTATTAATCGATGCAACTCAGGGAGTTGAAGCACAGACTCTTGCTAATTTATATCTTGCTCTTGAGCAAAATCTTGAAATAATTATTATCATAAATAAAATAGATCTACCTTCAGCAAATATTGATTATGTTAAAAAACAGATTGAGCATGATTTAGGATTTGATCCAGAGGAGGCCATTCTTGCATCAGGCAAAGAGGGAATTGGTATTGAGGATATTTTTGAGGCAATAGTTAAAAAAATTCCACCTCCAAAAGGTGATGACAATGCCCCATTAAAGGCTTTGATATTTGATAGTCATTATGATGAATATAGAGGGGTTATTATTCATATAAGAGTATTCGATGGTAAGGTAAAAGCCGGTGATCAGATTCTTTTTATGCATAATGGGGCAAACTACACAGTTGAAGAGGTTGGCTATTTTAAATTAAAATTAGAAAAATCTGATCATCTTGAATCTGGGGAGGTAGGGTATATAATAGCAGGAGTTAAGACTATAAGCGATGTTCAGGTTGGAGATACAGTTACTTTGTTTAATAATCCAGCAGATAAACCTTTATCTGGCTTTAAAGAGGTAAAACCGGTTGTCTTTTCTTCTTTATATCCAGTTGCTGCTGATGACTATATGGAGCTTGCCGATGCTCTTGCAAAGTTAAAATTGAACGATGCATCTTTAATATATGCTAAAGATTTTTCAAATGCTCTTGGATTTGGTTTTAGATGTGGATTTTTAGGTTTACTTCATTTGGAAGTTGTTCAGGAAAGACTGGAAAGGGAATTTAATGTATCTTTGATTCTTACAGCCCCTTCAGTTCAGTATAAAGTCCATCTAAAAAATGGTGAAGAATTTCTTCTAGATAATCCAGTGAATTATCCAGATCCGACAACCATTGATTATGTTGAAGAACCATATATTAAGGCAACAATAATTTTACCAAAAGAATACTTGGGGTCAATAATGAATTTATGTATAGAAAAAATGGGATATCAGATTGGGCTTCATTATTTAGATGAAAAGAGAGTAGAAATTCAGTATGAGCTTCCTCTTGCAGAGGTTATTTATGACTTTTATGATAAACTTAAATCTTTAAGTAAAGGGTATGCCTCGTTTGATTATGAAATAATAGATATGAAGCCTACTGATATAGTAAAAGTGGATATCCTTGTGGCTGGCAAACCAGTTGATGCTCTTTCTATGTTATGCCATAAAGACAAGGCAAGAGCAAGAGCAAAAAAAATCTGTGAAAAACTAAAAGAATATATACCAAGACATCAATTTAAAATTCCTATTCAGGGGGCAATTGGAAGCACCATTATTGCCAGAGAGGATATAAGCGCCTTTAGAAAAGATGTTACTGCAAAATGTTATGGCGGTGATATAACAAGAAAAAGAAAATTACTTGAAAAACAGAAAGAGGGTAAAAAACGAATGAAGATGGTAGGGAATGTTGAAGTACCACAGGAGGCATTTTTATCTGTTTTAAGAAGTGACGAAGATTAAAAAAATATATTTTATACTTTTTTTAAAAATAATAAAATAATTTTAATATTAATTTAAATATTTAAATTAAAACTCATTATTTTTTTAATTACTATATTTTTTTTAAAAAAAGTAATTTTTTCTTTGACATTTATAATATAATTTGTTATATTTATATTGATTTTATATATGGATTAAATATGTTTGGGATGACAGGATATTCTTTTAAAGAATTATATGTAGAAAAGGTGTATATTTCTACTGAAATTAAGAGTGTTAATCATAGATTTTTAGAAATTAATGTTATTCTGCCATATACTTTAAATTCTATAGAAATCAAGGTAAGAGATTTTATTCAAAAAAGATTAAAAAGAGGGAAAATAGAGGTTATAATAAATTTAAAATCAAAAGAAAATAATAATAATATTGAAATAAATGAATCAGTTACAAAACAATATTGTGATTTATTAAGAAAACTTATAATTGATTATAACTTAAAAGATGATGTTAAACTTTTTCATTTAACAAGATTTGATGATATTTTTATTGTAGATAAAAAAAGAGATTATTCTAATTATTGGGATATAATAGAAAAATCTCTTGAGGAAAATATTAACGAAATTATAGAGATGAAAAAAAATGAGGGTGAAGCAACTAAAAAAGACATCAGGAATATAATTAATTCTATAAAAAATAATTTAAACATAATTGGCAATAATATAGAAGTAATGGAAAAAAATATTTTTGAGAATATTAAAAATAAAATTATTGAATTGATAGGTGATAAGTTTGATGAGACACGAATAATAAATGAAGCTGCTGTAATGGTAACAAAGAGTTCTATAAATGAAGAATTTGAGAGATTAAAGATGTATATTGAACAATTTGAGAAAATTATGGAAGAAGATAATGATGTTGGTAAAAGAATAGATTTTTTATGTCAGGAAATGCATCGTGAGATAAATACCATTGGTAGTAAAATATCTCTACCAAAATTAACTGAAAATGTTATTTTAATTAAAAATGATATAGAAAAAATAAGAGAACAAATAAGAAATATTGAATAAAAATTTTTATTAAATAAATAAATTTTACAAGGAGTTTTTATGGCTGGTATAAAATTAATTAATATTGGGTATGGTAATGTTATCCATGCAAACAGAATCATCAGTATTATTAATCCAGATTCTGCCTCTTCAAAAAGATTGAGAAATGAGGCGAAACAGAATCAAATGTTGATTGATGCTACACAGGGTAGAAAGACAAGAGGAATAATAATAACAGACTCAAACCATGTTATTTTAACAGCAATGCAACCAGAGACTTTGAGTCAAAGATTATCAAATTCAAGTTCTGTTTCAGAAAAAACAGAAGAACCAAATGAATAAAGTTTTATTTTTTTATAAAATAAAAAAGTTTTATTTTTAAATATTAAAGAGGTATGTTTTGTATAAGGGTAAATTAATAGTTATCTCTGGTCCATCTGGCGCCGGTAAGAGTACACTTTTAAAGATGCTTCTTGAAAAATATAAAGATAAATTTAGATTTTCTGTCTCTTTTACTTCAAGAAAACCTCGTACCGGCGAAAAGGATGGGGAGGATTATTTTTTTATATCTCAGGAAGAATTTGAAAAGAACATAAAAGAAAATATCTTTCTTGAATGGGCAGTTGTGCATGGAAATTATTATGGCACATCTAAAAAATATATCGAAGATATAATAAATTCTGGGTTTATATGTATTTTAGATATTGATGTGCAAGGTGCTCTTAACTTAATGAATAAAAAGATAGAGGCTCTCTATATATTTATTTCTCCGCCGAGTATCGAAATTTTAAAAGAAAGATTATTAAAAAGAAATACTGATACTCTTGAAACAATCGAAAGAAGAATAAAAAATGCAGAAAATGAAATGAAATATAAAGACTATTATAATCATATTGTAATAAATGATGAGATTGATAGAGCCTTTAAAGAATTAGAAGATATAATTTTTGGGGAAGATAATAACTAAATTATTTTATTTATTCATTTTTTTTATTTAAATAACCACACTATTAAAAAATGTTAACTTGACAAAATTTTAAAAAAAAGCGATATCCTAAACATATGAAAAAAATTGATTCTTTAAAATTTAATCTCTATTCTGGATTAAGATATATTACTCAAAGTGCAAAAAAAGAAAAGAGAGGCTTTATTTTTTTTTCTCTATTTTTTGGAGTTGCTATTGGACTTGCTGTTTTAATAGTAGTATTGAGTATTATGAATGGTTTTCAGGAAAATCATATATCAAGAAGAATTGAAATTGGCTCATATCATATATCTATTTTTAAAAAAAATGAGAAATTTAAAATAAAAGAGGCTTTAAAATTAAAAGAGATATTGTATAATAATTTCAAAGAGATAGAGGCTGTTGTCCCTTATGCTGACAGAGAGATAATATTTAAAACTACAAAAAAATTTTTTTCTGGCATAAGTGAGGTTGAAATAATAAAATTAAGGGCAATTGATCCAGAAGAGGTTATAAAAGATTCAAGATTTAACAAATTTTTTACAATACAAAATGGGAAATTTGATCTTTCAGATTATTCTATCTTAATAGGAACAGAATTATCTCAAAGAATCTCTGTAATAGTAAATATGGATCTATATTTAACGCCTGATATAAGTTTAAGAAGTGCTAAAAGTGAAGGTATTCCTTTTAAAATAAAAGGTCTATATAATACAAATAGTTATGATTATGATAGATATTGGGGCTTTATCTCAATTTATTCTCTTGCAGCCATTACTGGAAATATAGATATTGATTCTATTGGAATAAAACTAAAAGATAAAAAGTTACAAAAAAGGTTATTGCTTAACTTAAAAAAGATATTAGGTGAAGATTATATAATAGAAGAAGCTGAAGAGATAAATAAAGGCTATTTTGCAGCTTTAAAATTAGAAAAGGCTTTAATTCTATTTCTTTTTATAATGATATTTCTTATGGTATCTATAAATACCTTTGGGGCTTTAAAATTAACTATTATTGAGAAAAAGATAGACATTGCTATATTAAAGGCTCTTGGAACAACGCCACATGACATCGAGATAATATATTTATTGGAGAGTATTATAATTGGATTTTTAGGGAGTTTTTTTGGTATACTTATAGGGACATTTATAGCATACAATATATCAAATATATTTAACTTTATTGAACTTATTATTAATGTAATTTTAAGGTATTTAGAATATCTGTTAGCGTATGCTATACCTGGCATTTCTCTCGGGAAAGTTGTAATTTATGACTCTTCTATATATTATCAGACTTCATTCTTAGTGAAAGTTGATTATTTTGAAATAACACTTATATCATTTTTAGTTATAACAATGACAATAGTTGCTGGTTATATCCCAATAGCAAAAGCCTCCTACTTAAAACCAAATGAGATTATAAGAAGTTAAAAAATAATAGTTATGTTACTTGTTATAATTTATACGACAATTGTTTTACCTTATAAACTAAACGAAAGGATAATTGTCCCTATTAACCATGATGAATATAAATCTTTTCAAAAAACATATAAGAAAATTATAGCTATTTTATTGGGATATCCCCTGTCATGAAAAAAAAATTATTGACTACGAAGATCCATTATTATTAAAATTAATCAAAACCGGTGTGCTATTATATCTTCCAAGACTTACTCTATTTCTACCATTTTGTTTAGAATTATATAGTGCCTTATCGACATTCTCTATTATATCTTCATTAAAATTAACAAATTCTTTTTTAAATTCAATTATACCCACACTAATAGTAACTTTGAATGGCCCATTTTCTCCTGGGAAATCATAACTCTCCACTTTCCTTCGTAACCTTTCAGCAACAACAGCTGCCGCCTTAACATCACATTCTGGTAATATTGCGATAAACTCCTCACCACCATATCTACATGGAAAATCAACATCCCTTACAGACTTAGAAAAAATTTTTGCTATCTCTTTAATTATTATATCGCCCTGCAAATGACCATAAGTATCATTAAACTTTTTAAAATGATCAATATCAAACATTATAAGAGAAAATTTATAATCGTATCTATGTCCTTTTTTTATCTCTTCTTCAAGTCTTTTTTGAAATTGATGATGAGTATAAAGTTTTGTCATTCTATCAACTATTGCCTGTCTATAAAGATTGGCATTTTCTAATGATATAGAAGTTAGACTCATTATATTTATACAAAATTCTATATCCTGGATAGAATAGGGATTATTATCACTCTTTCTACCCTGTAAATAAACTCCAATAACACCCTTATCAGATTTTAAAGGAATAATAAATTCTGGATTATATTTTCTTATCTCTTCAATTATTTCAACATCTGGAAAACTTGAGTAAAATTGAAGCGCAGAAATCTGATTAAATTCTTCTTTTGCAAAAAAATCTATGAGAGGTAAAATAGACTCAAAAGATAGATTAAAAACACTCTTATTTGTTCCTCTATATAGATAAAAAAGAGGCGTATAGTCATCTATATCCTGAGGTAATATAAAACCACAAAAAAATGGGTTAAATTTAGATAATACAATGTAATTTACATTTTTTAAAATATAGTTAATCTCTAATCCGGATGATATCTGTTTTGCAACCTCTATGATCTCTTTTAAATTCTGAATCTCTAAATTTTTAATATCCAGCTTTTGTTTATCAAAAAAATTAATAGAAGAATCACTCATAGATTATCCTATGATAAATTATAACTTAATAAAATATTTTTTTCAAGTCTTTTTTTTTAAAAAAATATTTTTAATATTTCAATAATAAATATTATTTATTTTTAAGAATATTTTAACTTTCTTTATCATAAAACGAAAAATTAACTTAATTATTTAATATAAAAATCTTAATATAAAAATCAAAAACTATAAAACAAGATTTAAATGCCACATTACTACTAAAAATCTGACTAATTCTTATGCAAAGCTGCAAGTACTCCATCTTTATCAAGTTTTACTATCCTTTCTTTTATCTTGGGGAAAATTATATCTCTTGGAAGGTTGTTATCTTCTAAATAGTGTATTTTAATTTCATGAGGGCCTATTGGTTTATACTCAATTGAAAATTTTATGCCAGATCTTTTTATTTGCATTTTATTATCCATTAAAATTACACTTCCCTCATATTCTTTGATATAATGAATATGATTATCAATAAGCTTCAATCTATCAATATCAATTACTCTCATATTTGATGCGATTTCCTCCCTCTTTTTTTAACTGGTGGTTCTTCTTTTTTTATTAATTTATTATAAATAAATTTAATAGCCTCTTTTGAATAAATTCTTTTTTTATTTATAATAGTAAATAATTTTTGGGACATAAAAACATCTCTATGTTTATTTAGAAAATTGTGTAATTGATGTTCCTTTATGTCTGGAAAAAGATCTAAAATATCTTTTGTTAAGAATTCATTTTTATCCTCATTTTGTATAAATAATTCTGCATTTATATGTAATATCTCTCCATCTTTATTTTTCTGTGGGCCTGGTGTGATAGAGGATTTTGAATATCTCTCCATATCTGACAATGATATATAACATCCATTTCCATAAAACCCATTCCCAAGTATGCCATTGGGTCTATATTTAAATCCTTTAAATTCAGCCTCTTCAATAAATGTCAATTTTTTAGACATTTTAACTCTCCTAAGTTAAATAATGAAAATATTTTTATAAAATAAATATAATAAATTATTTGCAATAAGTAAACAGGATATATAAATTTTTTAAAAAAATTATTTTTTTAATAATTTTATTAATTTTACACTTCTATCAGTTGCATCTATTATTTCGAATTCTACATTCTTATATACTACTCTCTCATTTTTTCTGCCTATTCTTCCAAGAGCAAGGCTTATTATTCCATTTAAAGTTGAGACATTCTCATCTGTAAAATCTATGCCAGTTTTTTCATAAAATTCTTTCAAATCCATTTTTGCATCAAAAATATAATCATTTCCCTCTTCGGATTCTTTATTTCTAATCTTAACATCTTCATTTATATCCCCGACAATCTTTTTAACAATGTCTTCTATTGTTAGTATTCCACATGCTACACCAAATTCATCCACGACAATTGCCATATATTTTCTATTTCTTTTTAACTCTGAGAGTATCTGGATTACTGGCTTTGACGAAGGGACAATATATAACTTTTCTATATAATTTGAAATATTTTCATTATCATTTGCACCCAATATATTTAATGAATGAATTGTCGCAACTATATTAAATATATCCTCTGAATAGACTGGAAATCTGCTAAAATTAGTAGAATATGTCAATTCTCTTAATTCTTTAACAGTTGCATTTATATTTATCATTTTTACTTCATTCAGATGAACCATAACATCCTCTGCTGTAAGTTCATTTATATCAAATACCTCATTTATTATCTTTTTTGTCTTTTCTTTTATATTGCCAAATCTTCCGGCAACAATAAGTTGAAGTTCTTCTCTCGTTAATTTACCAAATTCACTTGCTTTAGTCTTAAAAAGAAGCCCTACCAGTTTAGAGATATTACTAACTACTAACATTAAAGGAAAGAATGTTAGGTAACCAATCTTAATAAATTTTGCATTTCTTAACGCCATTGTATTAGGATACTTTCTTGCAATAGACATTGGAAATAGTTCACCAAAAATAAGAACTGATGGGACCATTATAAACGAAATTAAAGTATCTATTGAGATTATTTTATCAATAAAAGGTAAAAATTCTATTATTTTATTATAGATGATCTTTTTAAAATAAAAATCAGATAGAGCGGTTGATATTACTGTTGCTAAATTTATTCCTACAAGAGTTGTTCCAAATAATCTTTCTGGATTATCTAAAAGATTAAGAATAATTTTTGCATTTCTATCTCCATTATTTGCAAGATATTTTAATCTTATTCTATTAGAACTTACCATTGCCATTTCTGAATTTGAAAAAAAACTCTGAATAAAAATAAATAAGACTATAATAATAGGTATTATTATAATTAATAATAAATCCACATCTTATTCCTTTCTTTTTTTAAGTTTTGTAATAAGTATCTTCTCTATTTTGTTTGGCTTTACCTCTGAAATTCTAAACTGAAGATTGTTAATGTTAAATATCTCTCCAACCTTTGGAATCTTTTTAATATTTTCAAGTAAAAAACCAGCAACTGTAACAGCTTCCTTACTCTTTATATTAGTATTAAATACGTCGTTGAACTCTTCTATTGTAATTTTTCCCTCAACCTCAATCATAGAATTGTTATACTTATAATAGAGAGGCTTAACATCAGCCTTATCAATAACATCTCCAATGATTGTCTCTATCAGATCTTCAAGAGTGACAAGCCCAGATATCCCCCCAAATTCATCTATTACCAGTGCTAAATGATTATTTGTTGTCTGAAATTCTTTTAATAAACTTTCTACTTTCATTGATTCTGGGACAAAGAATGGCTTTTTTAAGATCTTCTTACTAACATAAAGTAAAGGAAGGTTTCGATCTTCTATTTTAAGAAGTTCTTTTATATGTAAAATTCCTATTATATTTTCTTCATTCTCTGCCCATACTGGAATCCTTGAATACTTTTTTTCTTTTATTAGTTCAATTGCTTTATTTATCTCGATAGTAATCGGTACAGAAAAGATCTCATTTCTTGGGGTCATTATTTTCCATATTTCCATATCTTCAAAGTGGATTAAATTTTTTAATATTGTCCCCTCCTCTTTTGCTATTAAACCTTTATCAAGACTCTCTGTTATTATCTCTTCCATCTCATCTGTTGCAAATTCATAACTCTCCTTAACTTTTCTAAAAAATAAAAATGAATTGAGAGTTACGAGAGAATGAGAGATTGCTTTAAATATTGCGATAAGAGGCCTTAATACAAATGAAAGGCTTAATAGTATGGGTGCAACATTTATTGATATATTTGGTGCAAATTTTATAGCAATAGATTTAGGCGTTACCTCTCCAAATATCAATACCAGCAATGTCATTACACTTATTAATACCCACAACTCAAAATCTGGCCATAATTTTGAAAATATATGAGATGCGACAATTGTTGCTAAGATATTTACTGTTGTATTACATATCAGTATAGTAACAAGCAATCGTTGTGGTTCAACCAGTAAATTTTCTATTATTGCTCCTCTTTTAGGATGTTTTTCTTTAATCTCTTCAAGTTTGGTTTTACTTAAAGAGAAAAGAGACGTCTCTGAACAGGAAAAAAAGAATGATAAACCGAGTAGAATTATGAGTAATAAAAAATAGTATTCAATGCCTATCAATTTTGTTTACACTTAATTAAAAAAAGTATATAATATACGATAATAATAATAATGAAAAATATAATATTGTCAATAGTTTTTATTATTTTTTTAAATTTTTATTATTTATTTTCAATTGATAAGAGTGTAGAAAGACTTTTTTGTATAAAATTTATCTCATTTAATAGGGTATATGAAATCTATTTTTCTAAAAAACCAGTTGGCTATTATAAGTATAAAGAAAATTTAGATGGGGTTGAGATATATTTTACTTATGAGGGTAAAGAGTTCTGGGAACAAAGCAAATTCGATGAGAATTTTACAATATTGGAAAAATTTATTCCGACAAATATGTATACTAATGGAAAAGGAGAGAGTATGAGATTCAAAAAGAAATTCTCTCCGGTTATAGAAAAAAATAGACTAAGAAAAAAATATCCGTATGGTTATGGTAGAAATTAAGATTTTTACTATTTTAAAATAAAAATTTATTCTTTCAGGTAGTAAAATTGGATAAAAAAGATAATAACTTTTTTAAAGCAATAGAATATTTTAAGAAAAGAGATTTTGACAATGCTCTATTCTATTTTAACGAAGAGATAAAAAGAAATCCTTTTAGAGCAATTTTGTATTATTATATAGGTAGAATCTTTTATTATAAGAAGGAGTATGATAAGGCTATTTCTTATTTAAAAGTAGCCTATGATTTTAATAACGATAATCCAGTGTTTAATTTTTATTATGGTAAGGCTTTAATATTCATAGATCCAGAAAAAGCCCTATTTTATCTCGAAAAGTCACTTACTAAAATAAAAGAGAGTAGTTTTTATATTGGGATGGTCTATTATAAAAACAAAAACTATTCAAAGGCTCTTGAATATTTTAAAAAAAGTCCGGATTATCTTCTTGATAAAAAGATAGTAAAAAATATTTTATCTTTATGTTATTTTAATATCGGGAATGAATTTTATTTTATTAGTAATTATAAAGAGGCAAAAAAATTTTTTGAACTTGCTATTAATATAAACAATGAAAACTATTCTTCTCACTTTCAACTTGGCTCAATATACCTTATAGAAGGGGATTTTTATAATGCAAAAAAACATTTTGAATATCTCTACAAAAGATTTAAAAATAGCGAGTCTATTAAAATTTCACTTTCTTACATCTATTTTAATCTTAATGATCTAAAAAATCTTGAAAATATTCTTAAAAAAATCAAGGTAGATAAGTTTTCCCCTCAGGTAGACATTTATGAATTTAAAAAAATTTTAGCATATACACTTTATCAAAGGAAAAAATATAAAGAGGCAATACCATTATTTATTCAATTATACAATAAAAAAAGATTTGATGAGAATATTCTTTTTTATCTTGCTCAATCACGATTTAATAACGGGGAATATAGAAAGACAGAAAATATCTACAAGTTAATATTTGATATTACTAAGAAAAATATCTTAATAAACAACTCCTATCTTTTGTTTTTAATAAGTCAGAAAGAATTTAAAAAGACTGAAGAGAATGCTCTTAATTTTATAAATATTAATTCCTACAATAATAAGACAATTCTCTATTTATATTATAGTGCCATCAATAACAATAATTTCAATTTTGTAAAGATTTATCATGACTATCTTTCAAAAATTTTTAGTAACAATCCTATATTTTTAGAATCAGAGGCTTTATATTATCTAAAGCAAAAAAATTATTCAGAAGCGCTATTTTACTTTTATAAACTTTATGAAATAAATCCACAGGATACATGGGTTCTTAACAATATAATTGATATTCTTCATACAGAAAATCTTAATAATCTTGCACTCGAATATTCTGAAAAGTTATACAACTATCAAAAAAATGATCAAAAAATCGCATTATTTTATGCATATTTCTTAATAAAAGAGAGTAAGTTTGAAAAGGCGATAGAGGTTTTAAATAATTTTAGCCCGTTTTCTTATGAGGCAAATTATCTTTTGAGTGACATATATTTTAGAATGAAAAAGAATAAAAAAGGACTCTTTCATTTAAGAGAAAGTTTTTATAAAAATCCATTATATTTACCGACTCAATTTAAGTCTCTTACCTTTTTCTATAAAAAGAATAATCTTAATATGTCATTAAAATTGTGTAAATTAATGAGATTTACAAACAAAGAGTTTAAAAGTTCACTTATCTATGAAGCCCTTGTATATTTTAAAAAGGCAAGATATGATATAGCAATAGAACTCCTTGAAGAGTATCTAAAATTAAATAAAGAAAAAAATAATTCGTTTTTTAAATTATCTCTTGGTTATCTCTATTATTTTGAAAATAAGGTAGAATATGCAATAAAGATCGCAAAACATCTTATAAAGCAAAACGGTGAGAAACCCGGCTATCTTATACTTTTATCTTTATGCCATAGAAAAAAATATAACCTCTCTGAACATAGAGAAATAGATAATATACTTCTAAAAAAATTCTCAAATTCTCCATCTACTCTTGAATATAGAGCAAAATATCTTCTAAGCACTCCACAAGTCTATAAACGAAAGGATTTAGGAATAAGAATACCTTAATTTACCTTTTTTAAAATAGTAGTATTATTGTCATCAAATTTATCTGGCCTAACATGATTAAAATTAGTTGCAAATCTCACCATAGTTTCAGAAAGAAAATCTATAATACATTTTATTACATCACTCTGTTTCTCAGAGTAAAAAATAATATCAAGAGAGATAGGCTCTTTTGTATAATCAATTGCATAGTATATCTCATTTGGGCTATTATTTAATAAAACCAAATTTTTGTCAAGATACAGTTTAGCATATCCATTTTTATCAAGAATAAGCATAATCTCTCTTTTATCCGGTAAAATTCCTTTCCATTTACCCTCATGTCTTCTGGATGGTGATATCACATTTGATATAGAAATACAGTTTATCAAAAGAAAAATTAATAATACTTTTAAAATAATAATCTTTTTCATTTTTACCTCTCATTACATATTTATCTTAAAAGATGGGTAGATATCAATTGGAAGATCTTTTAGTGAATTAATTATAATTTCTAAATCTGATTCTATTTTACTATACTCTTTTATGAAGATATCGCATTTATCATAATCCCCTTGCTTTTGTAAAGTTAATATAATATTAAGGAGTTTCTCTATGGTCTTTTCAAATTTATGAAGATCAATTGAAAATTTATTGTTATTTAAGGTTATCAAAACATCTTCTTTTTTTAGAAAATTCCATTGAATAATACTACTTATACAATAGACATTCTCTTTCCCAAATCTTATTGATCTAAGCAATCCCATAATGTAGGTTGTGCAGACTTCCATGATAGAGCAATCAGATATAAAACACTCTTTTAAAAAATAAGATAGTAGATATATGCCCATTACATCAGCCTTTGTCTCTTCAATTATAGGATACAGTTCTTTTAAATAATAACTTACCTCTCTTTGTGTTCCGTCACTATCCTTTATAAAAGATATACCTAATTCATGACTTATTTCATGAAATAGTATGAGATTAAAATTTGCCGGAAAACTAAGCCTTAAAATTTCTTTTTCTGTTAAGACTCTTCTTGCTATTGGCATGAGGATATTATTAAATTTCGCTTCAATAATATTATATAAAAGAACCTTTTTACTCCCAAATTCTTTTTTTATCTTTTGAGAATTGGGAAGATTGAAGGCTATTGTCTGAAAAGGTCCTCTTGCATCACCAGAAGAGTATATTAAATCTACAATTTTAATCTGTGATTGAGATCCCCTCTTAAATTTTTTACAATAATCTGGTAAAGGAAGATTACTTTGTAATTTATCAAGCAATTTTTCAATAAATTCAAGTTTTTTATTCTCATCTTTTTTTATTATAGAAATAAATGCTGTAAAACTAGCCTTATACCCGAGAAATCTATCCTCATAAAATTCATGGGCACCAAGTAGAGGCTCAATGTTGCTATCTTCTATTTGTAGCCATCTTATGTCTGCTTCATAAAAATCGTTATTTAAAAAGGCATTTGCTTGAGAAGTTAGATAAGACTTTAAAGAGAAGTTATTAGTATAGTTACTTGCTTCAAATAAAAGTTCACTTATTTTTGATAAATACTCTTTATAATAATCTGAGTATTTTACTGCTTTCAATTTACCATTCTCTCTTACAATAATAGTATAAGGAAAGATAAATTCATCTTTTAATTCTGGATTATTATTGAGAAAATCATTCCACTCTTCAATCGAAAGATCTTCTGGATAAAAATTAGCCTTTTCATTATCATATATATTTTTATTATTGAATTCTTCAATATAAGGCTCATTGTTATTATATGCATCAAAAGGACCATTCATTATAGTAAAATATTCTTTTAAATATGGAATGTCTATTTTTTCTATCTCTTTTTTTATTAAGAGGTTATCTTTATATTTTTGTAGATAAAATATTTCCTGAATAAGGTCAGAAGCTTGCATAAGAAAAGCGACTATTTTTTTCTCTTCTTCTGTAAAAGAGGAAATATCAATACTTATATCTGTAAATATAACTTTTTCTTTTATCTTTTCTGGGTTAAATCCATCTTTTATTTTTATATTCATAATTACCTACTTATTCATCCTGTTATATAATTCTTCGAGTATCCTATCAAATGGCACCTCTTTATATACAAGTAATACAAATATATGATATATAAGATCAGATGTTTCTGCTATTATTTCTACACTATTTCCACCTTTTGAAGCAAGAATTAATTCTGCTGATTCTTCAGCAATCTTTTTTAGTATTTTATCCTCTCCATTTTTAAAAAGATAGGCTGTATATGATTTCTCTGGCAATTCTAATTTTCTTGATTTTATTATCTCTTCCAATTTAAATAAAATGTCTCTGAAACTATTGTCCTTTTTTTCCTCTGATTTTCTATTTTTTAATTTTATAATTATAGTATTATCTTCAATCTCAATATTTTTTAAATCAACAATAAGAGGATAAAAATCTTTTGCTATTACCCTATCATTTTCTGGGAAATATTCCCATATCTCAGCATTTTCAATTGTCTTATTCCAGGCTTTGAGATTTAAAAAGCCTTTGTGAAGTAGATTTTTATTATCATCAAAGACTTTCATATTATAAACATTAATTTTATTAAAGTCTGGTTTGTTCATACACTACTCCCTTTTTCAAAATTATTTATAAACAAATTTTTAAACTTTGTCAAAAAATTAAATCATTAAGGGTGCGATTTTATTTTTAGGCAGATAAAAAGATAGAATTAGCCTAAGGGTAAGTTTTGAGTAATAAAGATAGAATGGTAAAATTTTAGACATTTCATTAATTTTATAAGAATTTTATCTCTTTCAGGCAGAAATTTGAGTTAAATTTTAATAAAAAGTAGTCGTTAGGCTCTATTGAGCATGGGATATCTTGGGCTCTTTCCTCCTTCACCACACAAACCTTTTTTATCTTTAACCCCTCTATCTCATTTTTTAGTTTTTGTATCATTTTCATAAATTTCTCTTCCCCATAAATTTCAATTCCTATAAAATATATCTCAAGTAGCTCCCTTATAAGAGTTGCAATACTAAATGAGTTTAACTGGTCATGTACAAGTTTCAACTCATTATATACCTCCTCTGGTAAAAACACTCTTATTTTTTCAGTGGCATTTATAAATTTGTAATCCTTCTTTCTCCTCTTTTCATAAATGTGTTTTTCCCTTAATACCGGTATCATAAATAAAATTATTTCCCTAACAATAACTGAAAGATCCTTATTTTTCTTATCTTTTAAATCTTTAATTTTATCGAATAGAGATTTATTCAAAACAAAGTCAAATTCCTTCATATTTAATCCTCCTTTTAAAAAAATATTTCTATATATTAATCACAAAATTTTTAAGAAAATCCTTTACAACTTTTACAAAAAAAGTTAAAAAAGTTGCCTAAAAATAAAATCACAACTTAGTTAAAAAATAAAAAAAATGATTGACAAATATAAAAAATTTGATAGAATAGGAATTGATTTTGTCGGTTTGTGTAATGGTAGCACGCTGGACTCTGGTTCCAGTTGTGGAGGTTCGAATCCTTCACCGACAGATTTTTATCTTTTATTCTTATTGAGATATAAGTAAGAGAAAAGGGAAATACCACAAATTATTATTATTGCGATAGAACTTAAAATTATAATAAACTCAATATACTGGCATAAAGTATGACAAATAAAATATATCCTTATAAACTTTCTATTTTAAAAAATCCAAGATATATTTTTTTTCTTTTTTTGCTTGCTTTAATATTTTGTGTTAATCTTTTTTTCTTTTATTTCTATAAAAATTATCTATTCTTAATAATCTCTGTTTTAGCCCTCGCAATATTTTCGTATGTGGTGTTTAAGAGTGAGAGTATCTTCTCTCAATCAATTAATATTTATGATGATCATCTGGAATATAAACGATCAAAATTTGAAACAGAAAAAATATATTACAGAGATATTAAACTTGCCGGTTATTATAAGAAAGATCTCTCAAATTTTAATAAATATAGTTTTGGTGATGGGCTCTTTTTATATGATGATAGAAACGATAAATATATTCTAATTGGAATTGGTTTTGATAGATATAAAGAGATTTATAAAAAATTAGAAGAAAAGTCATCTCAATATAAATTTAAGTGGCATAATATTAAGAGAGAAAGAAAAACATATTTGTTGGAAGAATTAAAAAAGTTAGTCTAATATAACATTGTTTTAATAAATATATTTTTAAAATTAGGAGAAAACAAAAAAATGAATTACACTAAATTTTTTAAAGGACCTATAAAATTATTTCCTTTACCCGGCACAGAGGAGTATGTTGGGAAAATCGCTAAATGGCTTGCAAAATCATATTTCAATGAGATAAAGAGTAAAAATCTTGACATAGTAGAATTCTTTCTTATGGATGAGGAAGAGGAAAAGTTATTAAATAATTATAATGGTGATATTGAAGAATTCATTGCAAAATTTATAGTTGGAGGATTTGACTATTTTGCTCATAAGAATGGTGCAATTGAAGTATCTATAAAAAATAGTGCAAGAAGAAAGGATGCTTATGTATTTCATACATTCAGTGAGGTAGATATAGTTGATTACAATGGTGTAAACAGGCATTTATCTCTATCAGATCAGGAATTATTGCTCTATAACACTCTTGATGCCTTTTTAGAGGCAAAGGTAGAAAGGGTTACTATATTTGAAATGAATTTAGGACAGGCAAGAAGTGATAGACCAAAAGGAAGAGGTAGTTGTAATTTAAGAACATTCTTTAGAAATATTACTGCAAATGGGGCTAATCATCTAATTCTTTATCAGATACATTCAAATAGATCATTAATTGGGATTGATAACACGAGGACAACTTATGATAATTTGAGTGGAGAAAATCTTTTAAAAAAATATATATTAAGAAATCATGTTAAAACAGTTGACTATTTTAAAAATGTAGTGCAAAAAGAGTGGATAATAAGCTCAGTTGATGCAGGTGGTAAGCAGTTTGCTGCAAAATTTGCAAAGGCATTTAATGTCCCTTTACTGGTTGTAGACAAAAGAAGAAATTCTCTTACTAATCTCATCGAGGAGATAACTGTCTTAAAGCCAGATTCCTTATCAATAGAAGGAAAAACTGTATTTATAGTTGATGATATGATTGATTCTGGTGGTAGTATAATGGATGTTTGTAAAAAATATAAAGAATTGGGGGCAAAAGAGATAATTGTTGCTGTTGTTTATGGACTTTTTTCTCCACCAGCAGAAGAGAGACTTACTGAACTTTATAAAAGTGGTGCTTTAAATAAGGTTATAGTTACTGATCTTGCTTTATTAGATAAAGATTTTTATAAGAGAAATAGCTATATAGAAATTGCTGATACATCTTATACAACAGCAAGGATAATTCAGAAGACGAATCAAGGTAGATCATTAGAAAAATACTTTTTACCACTTAATGCAGAGGAGTATTTAAGAACAAAGGTTGAAAATACTCCTAATTAATATATTTTGGTTTTTTATATGTCCAGATTAAAAATTATTTTTTATTTTCTTTTTATTTTCTTTCTCTCCTGTAAGGATAGAGGGGAAGACAGTAATATCTCTGTTCTCAAGAATGAGCCAGATATAAAAATTCAGAATATAAAAAATAATTATGGAATAGGGGTGGTAAATGTCGATAGATTAAGATTCAGAGCATTAAATGATTTACATTCAAAGACATTAAGATATCTTGATAAAGGGACAATTGTCACAATACTCTCAAAAGATAATGAAAGAGTAAGAATAGAGGATATAGAAGATTACTGGTATTATATAGAATTTGAAGGTATAAAGGGATGGGTATTTGGATATTATTTAGATATTTATACAGATATCGAGGATGCAAAGGCTGGTGCAAGAAGATATTTAAAAGATAATCCTCTTACAAAAATGACTCAATTTGAAAACGAAGAGATAAATAATAATCTTTTTTTCTTGAGTAACTTTAGACTCTGCCAGCTTGTTGATAATAAAATAGGAAAGGCTAAGATTTTAAAGACTCAACAAGGAAGTGCGGTAACAAATTATTACTTTGGCAAAAAATCAGATATTATATACTATACTGCTAAAAATGTAAAAAGTAAAAGTAATTTCGTAAATTTATATTCTTATAACATGGAAACTGAAAATAATGAATTGATATTAAAAAATATCTATCTTTTTTATTTAAATAAAGATAATTTTTGCATTATTGTATCCCCTTATAAAGAGAACGACAAAGAATTTTTTAGAATATTTTTATATGATTTAGAAAACAAGAGTGAAATTAAAGAGATTACAAAGATTGAAAAAAAAGAGGATATTGAAATATCAGAAAAGGATATTTTGTCACTCACATTGATTAGAGAGGCTGGAAGTAAAATTAATTTAGAATTTGATGAGAAAAAAAATGTTATATATTTTAAGCCTTTGGAAGAGAATCAGACATATTTAATATCTCTTGCAAATGGGGAATATTTTCAATTAGACATTGAGAAAAATTTGAACATTGATATTGATTCATCCAGATTTCTTACTATTAAAGCATCAGAAGATAAAGAAGGTAAAAGTCTATATTCTATAATTTTAAAAGATAAAATAACAAGGATTGAAAAAGAGATAATTATTTCACCTTTGTATCCTATAAATTTCAGTATTTCTCCTCGAAGGACATATATTGCTGTAACAATGATCTCTACGGATCAAATTATTGATGGATATTTTTATTCTTCATTATATCTAATTTCTCTATTTAATCTCTCTATTATACCAATAGCAACTGATGGCACTTCCTATTTACCAAAATGGAATTTTAATTAGTGGAACTCTTGTATATTTTTAGAGAAAGTTTATTTATATTTTTTTGTAATAAATATTGATATTTCTTGTATTTTTTTTAATTTTTGTTATAATTAATCTAAATTAGAAATAGCAAACAGGATCTTGGAAGATGTTAACTTTAATTATTAATACTATTTTAATTATATTTGGAATTGCTATTTTAATTGCTATCTTAATTGTCTTGATAAAAAAAATTTTTGAGTCTCAAAAAATATATAGGCTTCAGAGTGCTATAAAATCAGAAAATTATAAAACAGCAATAAAGTTAGCAAAAGAGATTTTAGCAAAAGAACCAAATAATATAGAGGCTCATTTTTTTCTTGGAGAGGCATACTATTTTGAAAATAAATTTGAACTTGCTTTAATAGAATATAAGTCTGCATCAAGAACAGGGATTACTAGTAAACTAATCAAAGAAAATATGTTAAGAGAAAGATTGGGTGAACTGTTTGAGAGATTTGAGAATATAGAAGAGGCATTAAAAGAGTATCTATTGTTATTAAATAAAAATCCAACGAATTATTTCTATAGTTTTAAAATAGCCACTCTATTTGAAAAAAAGAATATGAGAGAGCAAGCAATTAAATATTATACTAATTGTTTAAAATTTAATGACAGTTATGTACCGGCTCTTATTAATCTTGGGGTTCTTTTATATGAATCAAAAAAATATGTAGAAGCTGGGAAATTACTTGAAAAGGCTTTAAAACTTGAGCCAAATAACAATTCTATATATTTTTATTTAGGGATGTTAAGAAAACTCGAGGGTAATTATAAAAATGCTTTGCAATTTTTTGATAAGGCAATAAGAGATAAGGACTTTAAAGTTAAAAGCCTTACAGAAAAGGGAATGATTTTAATGCAGATTAATAAATATGATGAGGCATTGATAGAACTTGAGAGAGCAGTTAAGAATATAGATGAAAAAATGGAAAAAGAAAATCTTAATTTTGTCTTAAATTTAAGATATATTTTAGCAGCATGTTACGAACAGAATAGAAATATTACAGAAGCAATAAGAGAATGGGAATGGATCTATACAAAGAAGCCAGATTTTAAGAATGTGGCTGAAAAACTTTCTAATTATCAGGATCTAAGAATGAATGATAAAATGAAAGATTTTATGACAGCCACTCAGGAGGATTTTATAGAAATTTGTAAGACTCTTGTGAATGGAATGGGGCTTAATATTACTGATTTTAAAGTTTTAACAAATGATTGTGTCGAATTTTATACTCTTGAAGGTGATAATAAGTGGAGAAATGTAAGGAAAAGACCAAAATTGATAAGAATTTATAGAAAGAGTGAGCCTATTACGGATCTTATAGTTAGAAATGTCCATGAGGTAATGAAATCTAAGGATATAATTAAGGGTGTTGTAATAACATCATCTTTTTTTAATAAATATGCTATACTTTTTGCTCAAGAAAGACCAATAGAATTGATAGATAAAAATGGATTACAAAATTTACTTAATACTTATTGTTCCAACATTAAATAGATTAAGTAGATATAAGCAATTTTTTAGAATAAAGTTGTAAAAAGGGGGAAAAGAATTGGGAGTTATTAAATCTTTATTAGGGAATAAGGTATTAATAAGTGCTCTTTTCAGCTGGTTTATGGCTCAATTTATAAAAATTGTTATTGAGATAATTAAAAGAAATAAATTAAAAACTAAGGATTTTATTTTAAGAGCAATTTTTGGAACGGGTGGGATACCATCGAGCCATTCGGCTTCGATTACTGCTGTAGCTGTCTCAATTGGTTTTGAGTCTGGTTTTGGTTCACCTCTTTTTGCACTTGCTATTGTATTAGTAATAATAGTAATTAGAGATGCAACCGGAGTAAGATTATCTGCTGGTACCCAGGCTAATAAGATCAATCAAATATTAGAAAAAATTAAAGATGGAGATGAGATTGGTAAAGTAAAAGAGGTAAGGGGACATACACCTCTTGAGTGTTTTGTAGGTTTACTTGTGGGACTACTTGTTTCACTAGGTATATATTTAATTAAATAGGCTCAAATATATTCTATTTTATATCTTAAATATATAATATTAAAAATAAGTTTTGTTATTTTATTAAGTAGTGTTTCTTTTTTCTCGAGATTATTAGAAATTGTAATTATTTCTTTAAATAGATTAAAAATATTGTTTTCTACCCATTCCGTATAGTTTGTAAGATCTTTAGGACTTACATTATAAATATTACCTATAACCTTAAACACTTTTGTTTTAGTTGCTTGAATAGTTATTGAAAAAAAATCTTCGATTTCATTTGTAAATAATAATGGAGTATTTGAATATAGAAGAGCCATTGCAATTAAGAGTGTTAAAAAATGATCTATTGCCTTTATTAACTCAATTCTTTCATTACCAATAATCTTCTCATCATTGGCAAGGCATTTTATAATTGTCTTTTTTATATTTACCATTTTAGAAATCGCCTCTTTATAAATTTCATTGATATCTTCTACTTTTTGAATTTCAAGATTTATCCCTTTAAAATCTATTGTCCCATTTATACTAAATGAATTACTGGAATCAAAAGTAAAATTTGTAACCATACAATTGTCCTTAAAATTTTAAAATTATATTAAAAATTATATCTCAATTTTTTTATTTTGTCAAAAATTTTAAAAAATAGTCAAAAGTTAAAAATAATTTTACTCACCGAGTATTTCATTAAAAAAATATGGATCTTTTATTTCAAATGCCAAATTTTTATTAGAAAATTTATCAAAAAAGGCAAGATAATATGCATTTAGACAGAGTGGGATATCTGAATATTCTCTACTCTTTCTTCCATAAATCTTATCCCCTAAAATAGGATATCCAATATAAGATAGATGAACTCTTATCTGATGTGTTCTTCCGGTTTTAAGCTCTATATCAAGATATGAATAGTTTTTTATATTTTTTATTAGATGCACAATTGTAATACTCTCTTTACCACGTCCATCATTTAAGACAGCCATCTTTTTTCTATTTTCTCTATCCCTGCCTATTCTATTTTTTATAATCAAATTAGTTTTTGTAAAGTTACCTTTAACAATCGCATGATATTTTTTTACTATCTCTCTTTTTTGAAAAAGAGTTGTTAAATATTCATGAGAAATATTATTTTTTGCAATTAATAATAAACCAGAGGTTTCTTTATCCAATCTATGAACTATGCCGGGTCTATATCTATCTTTATCAGAAAGAGTTTTATTTAAATATAAAAGAGCATTTACAATTGTCCCTTTCCAGTTATCTTTTGCAGGATGTGTGACTATGCCACTCTTTTTATTTATTACTATGTAATTTTCATCTTCATAAATAATGTCAAGGGGGATATATTCCTTCTCAATATCTTCTGGCTCTTCATTATATTCTATCTCTAATTCTATAAAATCATTTATCTTACAAATATGAGAAAGTTTTTCAGTTTTATTATTCACTTTTAAATTTTTTAGATATTTTTTCAAAAATGAACGAGAAAATTCTTTATTATATTCTGTTATTACCTTATCAAGTCTTTTATTTATAAAATTCTCTTCTTCTATTTTAAAACTAATTCTTTTTATCATATTTAAAATAGAAAATTTTTAAGTAAGACCTTATTTATCTCTTCTTCTATTGCAGAAAGATAATCTTTATCCTTATGTTCAAGATGAGCATAACTTATTTTTGATGAAGAATTTATAAATATACTATAAAATGGATAATTATATTTTTTAAATATATTTAAAACTTCCAGAAAATCAGCCCCCTGTGTTCCCACACCAGGTAGTAAGATTGGTATTTTATCTTCATTATGAGTAATAAATATTTTTATAGTCTCTTCTAATTCAGAAAGATAAGTGGCACCTATTACAGCACCAATTCCATTTGTATAATTCTTATTCCATTCAATTATCTTTTTAGCAACTTTAAGATATATAAAATCATTATCTTCTGTTTTAATCAATTGAAAATCAGCCCCACCCTTATTTGATGTTCTTGTTAATATGAAAAACCCTTTTTCTTTATATTTAAAAAATGGCTCTAAGGAATCCGTTCCTAAATATGGTGATAGAGTTATTGCATCAGCATTCAACTCTTCAAAACATGCTTTTGCATAACAATTAGCAGTTGCCCCAATATCACCTCTTTTAGCATCAAGTATTATTGGGATATCCTTTTCTTTTGCATAAGAAATTATTTTTTTTAAAGCCTTATAACCAGACAATCCATACTGCTCATAAAATGCTATATTTGGTTTTATCACATATATATATTGAGAAAAATTTGATACTATTTCTACAAAATATAAATATAGATCACTCTCAATATCCCCTGTTTTAAATTTATCTGGAAATTTTTCAATTATTGGATCAAAACCAAAAGAGAGAATAGAATTTATCTTATTAAATCTTTGTTTACATCTTTCAATAAAAGTCATAGATTATCCCTTTTTGTTTTATATATATATAATTTTTTATATTTTGTCAAAAAATATATATGCTTTTCAAATTCAAAGGGGACAATTTTATTTTTAGACAATTTTAAAAAATAGATTTCTCCTAAGGGTAAGTTTTGAGTAAGAAAGATAGAATGGTAAAATTTTAGATAGAGCACTAATTTTATAAGAATTTTATCTCTTTCAGGCAAAATTTGACGTTGAATTTGAGTAAAAAGTAGTCGTTATGTTCATTTGGGACTGGGATATCTGGGGCACCAATCTTCACTACCACAGCCTTATTTGCTCTTAAACTTTCTATTTCCTTTTGCCACTCTTCCATCCTTTTTGCAAACTCTTCTTCCCCCTCTACTTCAATCCCAGCAAAATATAATTCCAAAAGTTCCCGTATAAGAATGGCAATACTGAATGAATTAATATGGTCATGAACCAATTTTAACTCATTATACACCTCTTCTGGAATATAGATTCTAATCCTGTGGGTGGCATTTATAAATCTATAATCTTTATCCCTCCTTTTTTCAAAAAGATGCTTTCTCTTTAATACTGGAAGCATAAAGATTATAATTTCCCTTATTAAAGTAGAAAGATCTTTATCTTTTCTATCTTTTAAATTGTTAATTTTTTCAAACAGATTTTGATTTAAGACGAAATCGAATTCTTTCATAACTTATACCTCCTCTTAAAAAAAATATTTCTATATATTAATCACAAAATTTTTAAGAAAATCCTTTACAACTTTTAGAAAAAAAATAAAAAATTTTTTCCTACAGATAAAATCGCACCCGTCTCAAAAAAATTATTCTTTATATTCATAAATTTTATTTTTTTAAAAATTCAGTAAAAAAATTATAAATTATATTTTGTATTTGCAAATATCAAAAATTAATAAATCCCAATAAATGCGGTTATTGATTTTTCAGGATAAAGAATAAAATTTTCAAGAACTTTTACATTAATTTGCGAAAGATTTAAAATATTATCTATGCTCTTTTGACAATTTAGAGATAGATCTCCATAGCCAGGGCTGAATCTATTTTTTGTTAAATTCTTCCCTTTTTTTGCAATCTCTTTCTGAATAAGGCTATGCACATAATCTGTATATGCTTCCACCATTTCAGAACCAGTGGCATCCACAATTGTCGCATTAACCATATCCTCTTCTTTCATTAGTCTGTCCCTATATTCTATTATCTTTTCTCCAGCAGTTGTTGCAAGTATTATTACTTCCTTGCAATTATCAAGAAATTTTGCGAGTTTTTCACTTTCAAAAATTGCTTTTTCTAAAATCACTTTTTTATTTTCTATAATTATATTTTCTATTTTCCAGATCGCTGATAGTTCACAATAGGATGATGCAATTTTAATAAGATTATCGATTTTTTCTTTCTCTTTCTGATTTATTTGTGTAGAATGAAAGTTAAACCCAAGTCTTATATAGATCTCTTTAAATGGGATATCTATCTTTATATTCTTCAAAATTTTAATCATCTTAATAATTTAACTCTTTTAATTTTCTATCAAGATCTTTTAATATGTTTTCATCAGAAAATTTACTTAGTGCAATGTTTAAATATTGTCTAGCATCTTTAAAATTTTTAGCATTAACTTGTTTAATTATAAAATTTATAAGATAAGCTCTATAATTATTTAAAATTATCTTATTATTTCTAAAAATATTCAAGGCAATATCAGAATATTTTATCACATTTTCAATATCATTGTTATCATAAAAATTTTGAATATATTTTACATAAAGATTAATATGAATACTTTCAAAATCATTATCATCTTTATAATCATTATAAACTCTCTCTATCTCTTTAAAAGCCTCTTCAAATTTTTTATCTATGGTTAGTTTATTGATCTTTGCTAAAATATTACTCTTTTCAAAAATTCTAATTGTATTAATATATTCCGGGAAATCCCCCTTTAATTTTACTATAATATTTTCAAGATAGTCAAAATCATTTTTTTTAGTATAATTATTTATTATTTCAACAAGAATATTGTTAAAAATTTTTTCAAATTCTGGATTATTAAAATACCTCTTTGCTCTTTTTATAAGATCAAATGCTTCATTAAAATTTTTATTTTTGCTAAGATGATTTGTTACTTTATACACAAAATATGAATAAATTTCTAAAAATTTTTTTTCATTTATTGTTTTGTCTTTAACAAATAAATTTTTTTGTTCGAGTAAAAATTTTTCTATTTTTTCATAATTTTTAAAATCATTAAACTCATTTATAAATTTTCCAATTATTTCATATCTTAAATTAACAATTTTTTCTTCAAGTCCAAAGTGTGAAAGAAATGAATTTATATCATTAAATATTGTATCATAATCCTTTTTATTTGATAAAAAAATAATATGATTACTAAAATAGGTAATAAAACCATCATAACTCTCTTTATCATTCATACCTTTATAAATAATATAAGAAAGATTTGCTGCCTTAACACTATCCCCTTTTTTAAAATAGTAATTAGTAAGATTATGATATACAATTAATAAAAGTCTTTTTAAAGATCTTTCTTTTCTTTCCAAATAATTCTTTTTTGGGACATATGTAAAGCCAGTTATTTTACCAAAACTATCAAGAACATCCTTTTTTTCCCCTGGATTAAATCCAATTTTGTTTGTCGTTTCTACATCAATATCTTCATCCGCAAATTTTATCTCTATAAAAACATGATCTTTTGTCTCAATTGCGATTGGCTTAAAATTATATTTTAAAAGAAATATGGTATATAATATTGAAGATGATACACAATTAAATTTTTTATTTTCTATTATATCAGAAATTCTTGAAGACATCTCATCATAGTTTGATAAAGAATAATTATGAATAAACAAGAGAAGTTCTTCAGCAAATTTTTTCTGTTTTTCAACCGAGAGTTTATTTATATCTGTTGTATTAAATTCTTTTAAAAGGTCTTCTTCTACTTTTCTTTCAAGATCATTAAACCAGACTTTATATTCTCCCAATTTTGGATAATCTTCAGAGACAATCACAAATAATTCAAAATATTTATTATAACTTATATTTGTAAGATCGAGTTCTATTAATTTTTGATTCAATTCATCTATATTAATTATATTTTTAAAATTAAAACTTAATTCTTCAGAATGAAGATAAAATAAAAGATTTAAAAGAAATAAAATAAATATATTTTTTATTTTATGCAAATTTCAGCCTCAATATCAACAAATTTTATCTTATCACCATTTTTTAATTTGACTTTTTCATCTTTTTTTAGTCTTACATTGTTTAAGAATGTTCCATTCTTGCTTTTATCTATATAATAAAGTGAATCTTCTTCCCATAAAAATATGCCATGTATCCTTGAGATATAAGGACCTGTATCATAAGGACCAATATCAATTGTAGGAGTTGTGCTAAAATCAGATCTTCCTATGCTAATCTCTTTTATATTTTTTTCTAATTTAAAAGATGTTCCATTATTTAAAATAAGAGAGGCATTTCCAGAATCAATTTCATTCTCTT
>Ga0209720_1000589_pt1 | contig 36914 bp, 36 predicted proteins | sample AD_JPNMR3_MetaG_FD_184426 | JGI IMG/M metagenome (GOLD analysis project Ga0209720, IMG submission 184426) | Active sludge microbial communities of municipal wastewater-treating anaerobic digesters from Japan - AD_JPNMR3_MetaG (SPAdes) (version 2) | ecosystem: Engineered > Bioreactor > Anaerobic... | reverse complement strand
AGCTGATTTGACGCGCCAAACACTGGCCAGATTTTTTCCCATGCTCCAAAGGCAAGATAGGATGCAAATACCAGCACTATGAATGTTGCAAAATACCTGTTATTCATTATTTCTATTTTGAACGACTTGCCAAAAATTTCAGAGGTGATGTACCTGGTAATTCTTGCCGCTGTGTCAAGGGTTGTCAGGACGAAACTGTTAACCATAATCATGGCGATAAGTTTTCCAATGGCAGAAGAAAATATTTTTGAAACGATTCTTCCGTACCCAGTAGCAAATGTACCAATCCAGTTTCCCTTTTGCATCAGAAATGGATAGTTCAATTCCTGAAAGGGACTTGTCCAGTAAAGCCCTGCGCAAACACACAAAAGCGCGATAGCCGCCAGCACCCCTTCTGTAAGCATGCTTCCGAATGCAATGTGCCTGCTATATTTTTCATCAGGCAGTTGTTTTGATGTTGTTCCACTGGAAATAAGTCCATGAAAACCACTGATTGCGCCGCAGGCAATTGTAACAAACATCATTGGTAACAGTGGCCCTTTTGAAGAATTGAAAGAGACAAAAAATGGTGCGTTTGTTGAAGGATGGGAAACAATAATTCCAAGAAACCCAAAAAATAACCCGAAAAACAGGATAAAAGAACTCAAATAGTCCCTTGGCTGAAGTAAAATATTGACAGGCAAGACACTTGCAATAAAACTATAAATAAGCAGTATCACAATCCATGCTTTTACCGGATTTTCTACTGCAAATATGATTGGTATGTGTTTTCCCGCATAAAGAAAAAAAGCCATCAGCACAAGTGAAAACAATGTGGTAAAAATGAGATTTGCATTTTTTCTGTAAACGAGAAAACCAAAAACAACAGCAATAAAAATGAAGGCAAAAGAAGGAAGAACTATTCTTGGTTCTTCAACAAATGTTTTTGCTGTCACAGCTGCAAACACAGCAATAACAAGAACCAGTGAGAGCCACAGGAAAAAAGAAAACACCAGTTTTACTCTTTCCCCAAGTATGTCTTTTGTAATCTGGCCCACACTCTGACCATCGTATCTTAAACTTAAAATAAGCGATGAAAAATCATGTACTGTACCAAGGAAAATTGAGCCAAAAACAATCCAGAGTAGCGCTGGTCCCCATCCCCACACAACGCCTGCAATCACTGGTCCAAGTATTGGTCCTGCGCCCGCGATTGAAGAAAAATGATGTCCGAAAAGAATAATCCAGTGTTTTGCAGGAACATAGTCAATTCCATCGTATTTGGTGTGGGCAGGAGTTTTCTTTTCATAACTGACATCCCATAGTTTTTCAAGGTATCTTCCATAAAATCTGAAGGCAACAACAAAACTTGCGATAACAAGAAACATTAGAAAAAGGGCATTCATTATATCTCCCTGTGAAAAACTTACAAGAATTTACAACAATTGTGGATTAACTGTCAAGTTTTTCAAGAAACACATCTGGGCATGGCAGAAAAAATCTGTGGAAATCCAGTGAAATTTTTGTGCCATTATTTGTTCCTGTGATGAATGATTTTTAATTAGAATTGCATCTGCATCAAATTTTTTTATGTTTCCACAACAAAATAACCGATGAAAGATTTCATAGGAAACCCTGGAACTTGAACCCAAATAACCTACATATTGCATTTTTTAGGGTTTCGAGTTTAGATTTCGGGGTTTTCAAAAGGCACCTCCTTTCCTATATCCTGTTCTACAAGGAGAGAGGAAAGGAAGGGGAAAAACTGTACTGCCCCCCATTTGTCAAGAGCAAAATAAGGGAGAATTAGGCGACCTGGTTAAAGGTGATTGTTTTATCTCTTTTTGTTCAAATTCCACTGGTGTCATATATCCTAATGATGAATGTGGATAGTCGTCATTATACCGGTTAATCCAGTCCGTCAATTCTTCGTTGAACTCATATATACTTGTCCATTCTCTTGTCCACACCTTCCTCTTCTTTTAATGTCCGTATTACTCGTTCAGTATCCGCATTCCCCTTTGGATTGTCATAACTGGCAAATACCTGCTTGATTCCGAGAATAGATGCCTCGTTTATAAATTTCCCTGATGTCGGCTGCGACCCATTATCACTGACCAGATGTAAACTTCCATTTTCCCTTATACCTGTTGGAAATTGCTTCACTATTGCCAGATTTAATGCTGATAACCATTGCCTGGTGGTAGATGTTTCTCCACAATACCAACCTACTATCTTTTTTGTATACCAATCCAGCACTATTATCAGAGACAACCATCCATATTCAGGTATCATTACTTTGGTCATATCTACTGCCCAGACCTGATTAACTGCACTTGCCCGTATTTTCTCAGGATACTTTTTCCTGATCGCTTTTAACTTCTTTATCTGGCTGACTAATAAGGCGTTTTCTTTCATAAGACGATATACCCGCTTCTTTGTTTACTTGATATCCCTGCCGGTATTTCATATACGCCCATACTCTTTGTATCCCCACAATGGATGTTCCCCTTTCAACTGTTTTATCTGCTCCAACAACTCCCTGTTGTCTCGTTCTATCGCTTTTGCCTTCTGTCTCTTCATTCGTACTGGCTTTTTAACTCGGTCGTCAAATCTCCAATAATAGTCTTAAGCCTGGTGTTCCCTGTCGTTCATTTCAAACTCCTTTTGCCCTTTTTCAAAAAACTCATCTCGCCATCGGTAATACACGGACTGCGAAATTTGATACCGATTACAAATCTCACTGATTTTCCCACTCTTTATCCCTTCAAGTACTATCTCAAACTTCTGCTCGCTTTCCCATTTCCTCCGCTTTGTTTCTGGATCCCCTTTCAGACCACTCTATTCTACCTTATTTTCCATTTCCCTTAATGGGCAGCAGTATATCTTTTACTACTTTCTCTTTCTCTTTTTTTAATTTTCTCTCTTCCATATTTTCTTCCTCTTATTACATACTGGTTATTTAGGATACTCGCCTTAACATATAACAAATTTTTGTCAAGTTTTTTTAAGAAATCTGAAATCCCTTGTGTATAAATGGTTTTTACATCTCTTGACAAAATTTCTGGGGGGAATAATTAGGTTGACAAAATTTCTGGGGGGAATAATTAGGTTGTGGTATAATAAAAAAAGAAAATTTGAAAATTGAAAAGTAAAAAGGTAAAATTGAAACAATGGGTTTCAGTAAATATTTACAAACAAAAGCGCGAGGATCCATAACTGGTAAAAGACTAACAAGTGCATTTATGGTCTTTGTGTTAGCATGGGTTCTTACAGGCTGTGCCACTTTTTCTCCAACCAAGGAGGCCTTGGAAACAAAACCAAACATTAATGCGAGAACTTATGACGCGCCCCCTCAATTTTGCTTTTTAGCGTTAAAACGGATTTTTCTAAAGAACAATTTTACACTCTTAAAAGAAGATACCCAATTAAACAAAATAGAAGCGATAAAACATTTTGACAAAGGGAATTTATCTGTAGACCTGTTAATTCAGGCAAATCTTGAATCAATGGAAAACAACAAGACGCAGGTATATCTTAACGCTGTTCAGACAACCAAAACCATTTATGCCACCAGAAAAACCCTTTTGATTATTCCTTTACCTGGGAGCACTCAAGTTACCCAAGCCACAAAAGAAGGAACCATTGAAGACAAGAAATTTTATGAGGTATTTTTCAAGGCAATTGAAGAAGAACTAAAAACATTGAGGCAATAAATGGAAATGAACTTAGAATACATAGGTTCTTTGGTCTGTCATCAAGCGCCGGAAAGAACAATCCAGATGGCCGGGAAATATCTCCCATTGTGTTCTCGTTGCACAGGAATTTATCTTGGCTTTTTTACTGGGGTTCTTTATCAATTTATCCTATGGCAAACAAAGATAAGAGAAATTCCAAGCCCGAAAATTTCTATCTTTAGTGCTTCACTTTTGGGAATTCTTATTTATTGACTCTCTTGGTTCTTATTTTAAACTTTGGTCTTTTTCAAATTATCCAAGATTATTCCTTGGACTGTTAGGTGGTTCTTCAATCAGTCTTTTTCTTTTTCCGGTGTTCAACTGGTCTCTTTTTGCAGAATCAGAAGAGGAAACAGGAATAAAACAGTTGATTGAATATCTGGGTCTGTTGCTTTTGCTTGAATTGGTAGTCTATTTTGTTCTTATTGGCAACCTCATTGCGCATCAGATCATTGCTTTTACTTCTATCTTGGGAATTCTTCTTTTATATCTGATGATTAATATAACAATTTCTGCAAGGATAACATGCTGGGAAGACAGAAAAAGCATGAATGGTATAAAAGCAATCCTTTTGATTGGTATTATTTTAATCTTAGGTGTCATTGAATTTTATCTTTTAAAGAAAACTCATTTGAAACTTTAAAAAACAAAAAGAAGGGCCAAATGCGGTTAAAGAATAAGTTGGTGAATTGGATAGTTTTAGGATTGGCAGGATTAGTTCTTGCTTTTGGTATTGGTTGTGATGGTGGAGGTGGTGGCGGAAGCTATTTTTTGGGATATACGATTTCAGGAAAAGTTATTTCTGCTTCTGATAATGCCGGCTTGTCCAATATGGAAGTAATTTTATCCGACGCTTCTGGCACAGACACAACTCTATATTCTACTATTACAGATTCTTCGGGAAATTACTTATTTGGAGGGTTAAATGACGGGGAGTATAAGGTCGCTGTTGTTTCTATTCCCGGAGGTTATTCTTTTAATCCTATACAAAAATTCATTACAATTTCTGATGCCAATGTTTCAGGTATAAATTTTGTAGGTCATTTGCCTTATGAATCACAGACTCAAACCATAGGCATAACCGGAGGAGCCTTATCTCTTCAAAACGGAGCTTCCGTTACCTTTGACCCAAATTTTCTTTCCAGTACAAGCCAAATTACATTTTCATCCTATCCTTCAGACTTAATGAATACACAAGGGGAAACATCTCTTTCATATATTTACAAAATAAATATTCCCACAGAAAATATATCTTCCTATTTTGTCCAAAACAATAAGCAATTTTCAAATAAGATTCAAAAACAAAATCAGGAACAAGAACCATATCTCAAATTAATACTCCCCGAAACAGCAATTCAAAATTCTACTCAGGAATGTAGAATTATAGATTCTGTAATAATTTGTGGAACTAATGGACTAAGAGGACAATCTTTGATTTCTCCCCAAGGAGATGCTGAACTTATAATTCCATTGTCCGCAATAGACCCACTGAGAATGTCCGGTGAATCGACCGGTTCTACTGAAATAGCAATAAGAATAACAGGAGAAATTACAGGAGAAATTGTAAAAAATGCTTCACATATTCAATCTGCGCTTTTCTCTTTTGAAAATAATATGAAAATTAATTCTTATTGGGACGAAAAAGGAAATGCAAAACCTTATACAGGAAATAAAAAAATTATTATTCTGATTCATGGTTGGCAAGGCTTAACAGCTGCTAGTTATTTACTTTCAGAAGATGAATATAATGTTTATGAAGGAATGGGACTAATCAAAGTTCAGGATATTTTAAAACCACAATATTTTGGGTGGGAGAATTTTGCAAAGTTTTTTTATCATGATACCCAACTTTCAGAAACATTTGACCTTTTTACTTACAGATATGATACAGATGAAGATGTTAATATATCTGCGGAAAATTTGTATAGGGCTATTAACGCTGTATTTACCAATAAAGAAATTGTATTAATTGGCCACTCAATGGGAGGGTTGGTGGGGCACACCCTTTTGTGTAATCACCCTGACTTATACAATTACTCTTCGTCAGGGAATAAAATTAAAAAATTAATTACCCTATCTACACCATTTCATGGCTCTCCTATTGTCCAAACTGAGATAGCCCAAATTGTAAGTCATGTGGCAGAATTTATGGGTTGGGTGGGGCTTTCATCTGACGGATTTAAGGAGTTGGCATGGGATGGATTTGATAGAAATTCTTCGATCCCTTCGCCAGACCTTTCGCCATGGGTTAATAAAATTAGCAGAGAACCCGTTCCAATTTATAGCATGTATTTTCCTATCGCAGGTAAATTTACTTCTAATATTTTTAATTCGCATGGGCTTTATGATCGCATTAATAACATATTGAATGCCTATGGATACACTAATGATGGTATAGTTCCGGAATGCAGTTCTTTATTTAGGGATTATGATCCTGCTTCGTCTTCTTACGTGAGCAAGCCGTACATAAATGAATCTGTTCCTTTTGAAGATTATGACCATTCTCAAATTCAAACCGGTAAGAATTCCGATGATACTACTGTCTTTGAAAAAATTAAAGGGATTTTATTACCCACTCAAAGTGGTTTTCAAGTCAAAATTATTGACCACAGCAACAGTCCTGTTTCCGGTGCATATGTGATTCTACACAATCAAGACGGCACAATCAAAGAATATAAAACCACGGGCAACGATGGAACGGCTGACTTTGGAACTATTAACCAAGATCGTGTAACCCTTACTGTCGCTTGGATAGAACATTCAGACGGAACAGCCACTAATTATGACATCCAGAGTTTTATTGACATTCCTTACTTAAAAAATCAAACTAATACAATTCAGGTTTATACCTTCAACAAGATAGCATCTATCAATGTGAATACGGCCGGTTCAGGATTTGACTACGTCACCTATGGATTCCTAAATTGCCATTCAACATTACTGTTAATAACAGGGTCCGGATACTCCATCTGCGGATATTCCTCTCCCGCGGGTCAGACTGCCACGATGGATGTCCATTCTAATGAGATTCAACCGGATGGGAAAATAAGCATAGCGGCTGTGGGGTTTTCTCCTTTCGGAGAGTTTGTTAAATACGGGTATTTATTAGACCAAACTTTAGTAGATAGCGGCACCTACACAGTAAATTTGGATAAAACGCCCGTAGATATTAATTTTTCCTCAAACAAACCTCTCAATTGGGTAAGTTTGGGCTTTGGGAGAAAGAGTGTTTATAATAGGATATCTTATTATTATCTTACTCCTGTTGTTAACGGTTCATTTAAGGTTGCAAACCAATTCCCACCAGACATTGATTATATTTTTTCTGAAGCTGGAGTCTGGGGCACAAATTACGATACAGTACTGTATCAATGGAAGAAATATTCTTCTATTCCAAGTTCGCTCTCAATAAATATGCCTGATATTTCAGTTGATAATTTAACATTCGATGGCCGTTATGTTAACTGGGTTATTGGAGGTACTGCTCAAAAAGATGCAATAGAAATAGGTTTGAGATTTACCGATGGTAATAGCTGGACGGATTGGACTATTTGGGTAAATCCTTCTTCAACTTCATGGGATATTACAAAACTTCAACTGCCTTCTGGAATTCAAGGTTGGTTGTTTAATTATCATCTCGCAGAATCGATAGATGTTGATGTTGTTAATTATGATACAATTAATGGATTTGATGATTTAGCTCGGACATACTTGGCAAACCCTGATTTATATTCCCTGGCTAATGAAATGTATATGGCGAGTAGAGACTTAAATTTTGGGGTTAGTAATTTTGGGGTTAGTGAAATAAATCCGGCAAGCAAAGAACTTAGTGAAAAGGTATTCAGAAAGAAACCGGAATATAAAAAATTTCTTTTTAGAAAATAGATTTTTCAGATATTTAAGTTTTTAGTTGGTTAACTTTCGGTGGCAAAGTATCTGCACTGAACGGCTTTGATGTCTTTGCGTCCAGCATTATTTTCAGGTAGATGGTGTAAGACGGCAAATTGACAAGGTTTTCCACATCAAACACCGGGTAGAACTCGTCTTTGAGGATTTTCGCATCTTCCACTCCTACCCTGAAACAGATAAGCGTCCCAACATTACCTGAAATTGCCTTCATTACCTTCTCATCTATCTGTCCTAAATACTGACTTGTCAGGATAAGATTCAACCGGTTCTTTCTGGCTTCAGAAAGAATATCAATAAAAGAACTGGTAGTAAAACTCTGCAACTCATCCACATAAAGATACAAATCTTTTCTTTCCTCTCCAGGCATATCCTGTCTGCTTAAAGCAGTTAGCCCCATTTTTGCTATCAACATTGCTCCTAATAAAGAAGCAAAGTATACTGCCTCACATTAAAGGAAGGAGAAAAAATAGGACAATTAACAAATTTCTGGTACAATAACAAAACACGGAGGGAATATGAAATTTGTTGCAGAAAGGCCTGTAACCATTCACAGTGTCAGGTATGATACACGATGGTTTCCATTTGTTTTCAAGCACACTGATGGAAGTTTGCTAATGTATATTGAGTGCGGATATGATGCGCATTTTTCTCCTTTTTTCAGATTGAGGTCAACTGACTATGGCAAAACATGGGAAAATCCTGTTGCAAATGTTCCACGGGTTTGCACTGCTCACAGTTTTAAAGACGGCACATTATTTGAAATGGATACCTATGCAGTCCAGTATGCAGAAGAAAAAGACGCCTATCTGACTTATGGTGCCTGGAGTGATCCAGGGAAACCTAATGATACTGTCAAAAAGGATTTTGTAAAAATTTATGCTCCATCTTTTAGACCAGTTAATCTGGAAACTTATCAAAGGCACGGTGCATATCCCACCTATCCCTGGTGGGATCTTTTTAATTTTGCAACAGGTAAGAAACAAGCGCGCGCATCTGATGTCTTTCTTGGCGGCGCTTATTTTACCTGTATCATTGAACTTGAAGATGAAAGTTTGATTGGTCTTGGATACTGGTATCCAAAAAAGGACCCTGATTGCTGGAAATATGCCCTTGGATGTTTTGAATCAAAGGACAGAGGGAAAACATGGACAGAAAAATCTGTTGTTGCATATGACCCAAATCTTCCAGAAGGGTATGACGAAGCAACATGCCTGCAGTTGAAAGATAAGCGACTCTATACTGTCATCCGCACAGGGAATTATCTATATCATACCTATTCTCACGATAGAGGGCTCACATGGGAAAAGCCAGTTCAATTGAAACTTATTGACTCCAATATTCAGCCACGTATGGTCTGGCCAGTTTGCAGAATGCTTGATGATGGAACTCTTGTACTTGTGTATGGAAGACCTGGTAAACACATTATTTTTGACCCTTCTGGAACAGCAACACAATGGCAGGGACATTTTGACCTTCAAGCATGGGAACTTGAAACACAAAGGATTATGGGAGTTCCTGAAAATTTAAGAATCAGGGGAGACACCAACAAGTGCATCAGATACTGGGATTCTGGTGACTATCTGGGACTGGTGGTGACAGGCAAGAATGAAATGCTTGTGTTTTATGATGTCCAGAATTTTGTTGAGCACTGGAATGCTTACCCTGTTTCAGGGGTAAGAATGGTGAAACTACGATTGGAATAAGTTTTAATGTAACCTTTTCAGAGATTGTTTCAGTCGTTCCAGTAATTGCTCTGGTTGTACAAGAACCCGAGTGGCATTCTTAATCGGCCTGACTGTACCTGAATCATCAATTAGCTCCACTGGTCCATACACAGCAGGTTTACCGGATTTTGATAAAAACTGCGCGAAAGCATCTCCACTACTATAATGCCAGAACTCAAAAGGATAGGCATAAAAACCATTTTTCTGCATGATTTCAGAGACAATGTGTCTGTTTTCTCTTGCTTTTTTTGAAACAAATGGTGATTCCATAAATGTTTTTTCGTTCATTTCAAGATAATATGCACCCCTATCAATTTCAATCCCATTTCTCATAGAAATCACAGAAATATCAATGGCGCTACCAGACATATGTGTGGCAATCTTTGGTATGGTTGCAATTAACACGGTCAACCGCCTGAAGATAAATTCTGGTTCAGGGATTTTTCCTTCACACTCCCACAGAATAATTTTCATAATTGCATCAAATGTTTTTCTTGTTCTGTTCAATGGATTCTGCATATCCCTTGTTCTGAAAGCATCCTCAACCTTCATTATCCAGCCACGCCTATTCATCTCTTCTGCTGATTGTAAAAAATTATCAACAAGTCCTTCTCGTAATCTGAATATGGGCTTTGATACCTTTGTTCTCTGGATAGATGAAAACTTTATCTTCACACCGGATTTTTTTACTATCTCTGGTAATGAGACAAGTTTTTCATTGTTTTCATGTACAGGATAGGAAAGAATATCGTGCATGAATCTATATCCGAGCTCCATCTGTTGCTTCCAGTACGCAATGCGCTCTGATTTGCGTCTCATATCAACCCATAAGATATTCAAGGGTTTTCTTAAGCGAGAGGGTATGGTCCTTCATTGCAGGCATGTATTCCAGGCCAAAACATCCCCTGTATTGAAGTTTTTCAAGTAATTTGATAATGAAGGGATAATTGATTTCTCCTTCAAAAAGTTCGTGTCTTCCTGGGACTCCCGCAGAGTGAAAATGTCCAATGATATCAATGTTTTTCTCAATAAAACTGCAGAGATTTCCCTCCATAACCTGCATATGATAGATGTCATAAAGAAGTTTTACGTGGGGATTATTAATTTTTCTTATAATTTCTGCTGCGTCCTTTGCAGAGTCAAGAAAATATCCTTTATGATTAACAAGCGTATTGAGTGGTTCAAGCACAAGAGTGAAGGATTCTTTTTCAAGGATATCACACGCTGAGCCCAATGTCTCAATGATACTATCCATCATTTGATTTTTTGATAAATCTGGTACAGAATTACCTGAACAGGTAATTCCCATGTGGCAGTTTAGAGTTTTTGCAATAGATATTACATGTTTTAGTCTTTCAAGGTAAATTTCCCTATCCTGTTTTTTCACCAGAGACCCACCTCTTGAACCATCAGGAGAGTTTACGACCAAATTATTGAGTTTGACCTGAAAATTTTTAAGTCCTTGAGCGATTGCTTTCACATTTTTATTGTCGTGAAACCAGAATTCCACGCATTGATAACCGATTTCTTTCACTTTCTCAATTTTTTCCTGGTCTTTTAATTCAGGGAAAACTGTGTCAATGCAAACATCAACTGTGATCATTTGCATCTCCTTGAAATTTTCAATTTTTGTTTTTTGATGTATAATTTTAACACCGCAGCAAAATAATTTCCAGTAAACAAAGGAGAATCATGGCAGCAATAACGGTTAAGTTTGTAAACAGGGTAAAATTTGAAGCAAAAATCAGGCAGCATAGCATTACTGTTGATTTAACTCCAGATCTGCAGGGAACAGATGCGGGTCCAATGCCTCCAGAACTTTTGGTTTTGAGCCTTGCATCCTGCATGGGGTATTACGCTCTCTTTTACTGTACAAAAAATAGAATCCCTGTTGATGGACTGCAGATTGATGCAAGTTTTGAAAAGGCAAAAAATCCTGATCGAGTTTCAAAAATTGATGTAAAAATTTCAATCCCCAATTTACCGAAGGAGCATCAAAAAGGTGTCATGGAAGCAGTTGATGGTTGTATCGTAAAACAAACCCTGATGCATAAGCCAGAAATTAATATTTCAATTAACTGAAATGATCAGAGAAACTTTTTAAGATACTGGATACTTTTCTCTGCGATATGTTCTGGTCCTGGTGAAAAGTCAAAAACCTCTACTGAAATAAACCCCTGGTAGGAGATCTCTTTTAATGCCTTTATAATTGGGCCAAAGTCAATGTCTCCAGAGCCAGGTCCAAGCAAGTTTCTGTCATTGGCGTGAAAATGTGAAAGGTAATCTTTGCCTTCAAAAATGATTTCAGAAAATGGCCGGTTTTCATCACACATGGCTTTTACATCAAGAATTAACCTGAGATTGAGATGGTTCACTTCTTTTATGATTTCCAGCGCCTCTGTTACAGTATTGACAAAGTTTGTTTCTGTTTTCGCAAGCGGTTCCAGGCAGATTGTGATATGTTTTTGCTTTGCCATTTCAAGTGGCATTCTTATTACTTCTTTGAAATATTCAATCACTTCCTGCTTAGTTTGACCAGCCTTTATTGACCTTTGCTTTGGAGAACCAAGCACCATAATTTTTCCGCCAATGTCAGATGTAAATTGAACAAGTTGTTCAAAGTAATGTGAAGTTTTCTTTCTCAATTCAGCACAGGGCGAAGAAATTGAAAGTCCTTCGGGTTTCACCAATAACCAGTGTGTACCGATGATTTCAATACGATGCTTTTCAGCCAGTGTTCTAATTTCGCTTCTTTTTTGCGTTGAAATGTCTTCAACTGAATTGGCCAGAGTAAAAGGCGCAATCTCAAGCCCATCATAGCCGATTTTGCCTACGTATTCAATGGTTTTTTCAATGGTCCAGGATGAAAAAATTTCATTACAGATTCCTGTTTTCATTGTTTTTTCTCCTCATGCTTGGTGGTATTTCCATGTCTTCAGTTGAGTACTCTTTATCAAAAATTTCGCTGTCTTTGCCCTGTGTTTCCCTGTTTTGAGCATGTCGTCTCCATGAAGGTGGAATTTCAACATCCTTTTCAATTTCTCCGAATACACCTTCTTCCTGGCGGGTTTTTTCTGTAATTCTGGTACTTGGTTCCTTTCCTGGTTCAATCCCAGTGGCAATAAGCGTCACCTTGACTTCGTCATTCATTTTTTCATCAATACTTAAACCAAACGCCACCTGTTGAATATGCGCAACATCATTGATATGGTTCATTGCCTCAACAACATCCTGGAGTGTCAGGTCTGGACTTCCAATGATGCTAACAAGGATATTTTTTGCTTCCTGAATTCCTTTTTCACCAAGAAGCGGGTCATCGAGTGCTGCCTTGAGTGCTTTTACGGTCTTTTTTTCTCCCTTTGAAACACCAGTTCCAACAATACCCCTGCCTCCATTCTGAAGCACCCGTTTAATATCAGTAAAATCAAGATCCATAATGTGGGATGGTTTGTTAATTAGATCAGCGACAGCAAATATGGAGCGGCTCACTACTTCGTCCACTCTGGCAAAGGCATCTCTGATTGATGTATCTCTTTCAACAATTTCGTGCAATCGTTCGTTGCTGATTGTGATGAGTGTATCGACATTTGCTTTAAGATTGCTCATTCCTATTTCTGCCTGTTTGTCCCGTTTTTCCCACTTGAATGGAAGAGTGACTGTTGCAATAACAAGAGCACCCATGTCCCTTGCAATTTTTGCAACAACTGGAGATGCGCCTGTACCTGTGCCACCACCAAGCCCTGCAATAATAAAAACAATGTGAGTATTTTTCAGGACCTCTTTAATTTTTTCCTGGTCCTCATTTGCTGCGTACTTCCCTTTTTCTGGATCAGAACCAGCACCACCAATTCCCTGAGTAATTTTTTCTCCAATCTGAACCTTCAATGAAACAGGACAATGCTGAAGCGCCTGAACATCAGTATCAATGGCAACAGTTTCGATATTCTGAAAAGAAGAAGCAATTCTTCCAACAATCTTTCCACCTCCACCGCCAACACCGATTGCCTTAATTCTTATTGGTGTGACCTTGGTTTCTTCAAGAACAAAGTTAACCATATTACCATCCCTCCCATATTTTTTTCAATTTATCTCCGGTTTTTTTCTTAAATTGTTGCAATTTCTTTAGCCATTCAGGTTCCGTTCGTTCGTTAATTGACATTTCCTTTTTTCGCAGTAGCAGAGTTCCGACAACTGCTGAAAAACAAGGATATTGATAAGAAGCAGCCAGTCCCAGAATGCCTTTCGGTGTTCCCACTCTTGCTGGTCTTTTGAACATTTCCTGAACACAATCAACAAGTCCCTTCAATTGTGAAGAACCTCCAGTCAACACGATACCGGCTCCAAGTCGTGGTGACCTACCAAGGTCCTTTTCAATAATGCTTTTCACTCGAACCCTGAGAATATCATCAATTCTTTCATAAACAAACCTTGAAATTTTATCGATGCCTACCATCATTCTTGTACCAGTTCCGACTGTTCTTACTTCAATTTGTGCTTCAAGTTCAGGGGATTTTTTCGCAACCAGGGATTGATAATTACACCAGCCGTAATCTTTCTTAATTTCGCTGGCTGACTCCATGGCAATGTTTAGTATCAGGGATAAATCTTTATCAATCAATTCGCCACCGCACTTTATGGAATAGGTTCCATAGAGATTTCCGTCCGAATAAACAAGAAAATCTGTAGTGCCCTTGCCAAAATCAATAACAAGGACTCCTGATTTTTTTTCCTCTTCTGAAAGTAATGCTTCTGCTGAGGCCCAGGAATGCGGATAAATACCATCCACTTCAGAACCAGCTTTCTTGATACACTCAATGATATTCTGCAAAGGATTGTCAAGAACAATGCATATGTGGACAAGTGCACCAATAGAACTGCCAAACATTCCTTTTGGATTTTTCTTAACATGGGTTTCATCGTCAATAATGTATTCCTGTGGCAAAAGTTTCAGAATGTGCGACTCAGGCGGAATTTTGCTATTATTTTTTACATTTTTCAGAAGATTTTCAATATCTATTTCAGTGATTCTTCTTCGCGATGATTCTAGTCCAAGTTTATGAGATGCAGTCCACCCCCTCACAAATCCGCCACCTATACTGATATTTACCAGAGGTAAACTCATGTTTGTCTGTTGTTCAAGTTCTGAAAGTACTCTTTTGATGTATTCAGTACAACCGTCCATATCAATAACTCTGCCATTTTTTACAATTTCTTCCTCGTATTCTATATGCTCTGCGCCGACAATTTCCATTGCAACATCATTCACAATAGCAACCATTCCTGCAATTTTGTGTGAACCTATGTCAAGAGAAACAATGGCTTCGTTTTTCATTGTTTTTCCAGCACCCTCTCTTTTATGTAAGGCTGTTGAAATCTCACATCAATGTAATCAAACAAAAAGTTGTTTTTCCTGCAATTCTTAAGAACTTCTTTTGCTGTTGCAATCTGCTTTTCAATTTCATTTCTGTGAATGTAAATTTTCGCATCGTCTGATACCAGTTCTATCCTGTCGGGGTCATTGACAATCACTGTATCGACAGGAAAAAGATTGGCAATTCCGTAATAATTATACCACTGTTCAATCTCTTTCAAAATCTCAAGCTTATCAATTTCAGATGTTCTGACGCCAATTTGTTCGATGTGGATTCCCTGAATATTCCACCCTCTAAAATTTTCCTGCAATGGAAGGAAATAACCATTTCTGTCCATTAAAGCAGCTGAACTGGTATTTGTGACAAGAACCCAGGGATTCCTAATTTTTACCCTGACAACCACTGTATCAGGTAGATGTTTTTCTATATAACAATCCTCAATAAAATACACCTGTTTCAGTTTCGTATAAATATCAGCCATATTGACTGAAAAGATACTTGTGCCTTCTGGCACAGAGATATAACCTTTAATAAATGAACTGTATGAGTCAGGTTCAACGATAATGTTTTTCAGGGAAAAGATTGAAATGTTCTTCAACCAGACAGGCAAAAAAAGTTTCAGATAAAAAAACAGCCCAATTATCAATAACAGCAACAAAATGTAAAGATATTTCTTAATTCTTTTTTTCCTTTCCTGAATCAATTTTTCCCGCATCTTTGAAGTCCTAAATCAATAAGTTTTTCACATAATTGTTCAAATGAAATCCCTGCATGAGCCGCTGCATCAGGAAGCAAACTCAACGGTGTAAAACCTGGAATAGTATTGACATCAAGAATAAACATTTCGCCATTATCCTGAATAATGATTTCCATTCTTGCGCAGCCAACACATCCTAAAACCTTATATGTTTGAAGCGCATATTCGGATGCTTTCTCTATGTATTTTTTATTTATCTGAGGAGGAATAATATGCTTGCTTCCTCCCTTTTTATATTTTGCTGTGTAATCATACAATTTTCTGTTTGTTCTTATTTCAATGGGTGGAAGTATCTGTAAATCTTCGTTGCCGATAATTCCAATCGTAATTTCTTTTCCTTTTATGAATTTTTCTATAAAAACCTCACAATCCAGTTTGAACGCTTTTGACAGTGCTTTTTTCATTTCGTATGTGCTGTCAACCACAGAAATTCCGAGCGTTGAACCAAGATTTGCTGGTTTAACAACCCAGGGAGAGGAAAAAGGAATGTGTGGTACAATGTCTGTCTCAGCAACAACGAAATCAGGAGTAGGAATTTTATGAAATAACAAAATTTTTTTCATGATAATTTTGTTCATGCATATAGCACTTGCGCACACTCCTGAACCTGTATATGGAATGTTCAATGTTTCAAGAAATCCTTGAATTGTGCCATTTTCACCCTTTCCACCATGAAGAGCAATAAACACACAATCAGGTTTTATTTTCAAAAGTTTCCTTGCAAAACCCCTGTCTGAAGGGTCAAGTTTTATCACTTTGTGTTTCTTTGAAAGAGCTTTTGCTACTGAATCACCAGAAATCAGAGAAACCTCTCTTTCAGGACTGTCTCCGCCGCACAATACGATGATTTTCAAGAGAACCTCCCTACGATTTCTATTTCTGTTTCAAGATTGATATTATACTGTTTTTTCACGGTTTCCTGAATGTGACAGATTATTTTCCAGATATCAGAAGATGTGGCTTTTCCAAGATTTACAATAAAATTTGCATGTTTTTCAGATACAACGGCATCCCCGATTCTGAAACCTTTTAATCCTGTTTGTTCAATCAACCTGCCAGCATAGTGGCCTGATGGATTTTTGAACACAGAACCAGCAGACGGATATTCTAATGGTTGACTTGTTTTTCTTTTTTGCATAATGTTGGCTATAGTTTGCTTTATTATGTCTGCATCACCATCTTCTACTTTTAAGGTGCATGAAGAAATGAAAAAGGATTTTTCTTTAATCTGCGAATATCTGTATTTCCATAAAAGATTTTCCTTTTTTTCATTAATCCATTCGCCATCATGATTTATATATTCAACAACCCCGACAACATCTGAAATGCTTTTATTCTTTGTTCCTGCATTCATGATAAGACAGCCGCCGATACTGCCTGGAATACCTGCAAGAAATTCAAGACCAGTAAGTTGATTTTTTATGCAGTAACCAATCACACTGTTTGTTCTTGTTCCTGCCAGTGTATTTAAAACTCCATCCTGATATTCAACACCAGAAAAATTTTTTGTACTTGCAATAATACCATCAAATCCATAATCACTCACAAGAACATTTGAACCTGCGCCCAAAAATTTCACTGGGATTCCATTTTTTTCCAAACTCAATAAAAATTCAATTTCTTGTTTATTTGAAGGAAAAACTACAACAGGCAAAATCCCACCGGTTTTGAAACTTGTTAGAGATTTTGCAGAAACATCAAACAAAACGCGGTCTTTGAAAATTTTCATCAAAGTGTTTTTATCAATAAATATTTTCATGATGCCCTTTTGTAAATCACGTTTTTCAAATAAAGCCCATATCCTGGGGCAGTTGCTGATGCAAGTTTCCTGTCTTTTGATTCAATAATCTCTTTTATCTGTTCTGGCAATTTTTTGTTCCTGCCTACATCCACAAGAGTTCCAACAATATTTCTCACCATTTTATAAAGAAAGCCAGTTCCGCATACTTCAATGGCAATCATTTTTACATCCGGGTCAATACAGCATCTTTCTCGTTTTATTTTAATATATTCAATCGTTCTAACAGTGTTTTTTGCTTTTCTTCCTGATGCTTGAAAACATGCAAAATCGTGTGTCCCAACAATATATTCTGCTGCCTTTTTCATTTTCGCGATGTTAAGTTTCTGGCAGATATACCATGCTCTATTTATTAGAAAGGGCGAATTGAATTCACTGATCAAATAACGATATATTTTTTTTCTTGCGTCGAATCTTGGATGAAAACTATTTTCTGCGTAAGATACCTCTTTTATTCTTATTTTTTTGTCAAGCAGTGAGTTTGTCGCCTTCATCACTTCAGCAGGTGTCATATCTGTATGAACAGAGAAAGAAAATACATAACATATTGCATGAACTGCAGTGTCAGTTCTACCACATCCCTGAATTTTTACATCCTGCTGAAAAATTTGAGATAAGACCCTTTCTATTTCTGCCTGCACAGTCCTTTTTCCTGGCTGAACCTGCCATCCATAAAAACCACTGCCATCGTAAGTAACTTTTGCTTTAAATCTGACCTTTTTCACGATTGAAGGGTAATTGTGGCATTGATATTTTTTTCTTTTAATTGGACCCAGATATTTTTGACAATCTGGTCTATTTCAACCGACATTTCTTTTGGAAGTTCCACGTAAACTGTGTAATTAAAACCAGATGGTAGAATACCTGTCAAACAGCATCTGTGTTTAACATTAAATTGCTGAAAAACAGGGTTAAGTATTTCATCAAGATTTGTTGTTTCTTGACCTACAGTTATTTGAAGGGCAAATATATTTTTCCCATCCTTTGTTGAATTGTAAATAATCTGTCCCCATGCACTGCGATTTGGAACAAGGACCTTCCTGGAATCCTTTGCTTTGAGTTCAATATTCACAGGACTGATTGCGATAACCTCTCCTTCAACCCCACCAATTTTTACAAGGTCTCCTATTTTGAAAGGTCTGTAAATGAAAATCATGATGCCTGCCGCAAAATCCGCCACAGTTTCCCTTACACCAAATCCAATAATCAATCCACCAGCGCCTATTCCTGCAAGAAAGGGTGAAATATTCAAACCAAGAGTTGAAAGAGCAATAATGATGGAAAATGCAAATATTGCCATGTAAACAAGTCGACCTATATATTTTCTCGCAAGCGCATCTATCCTGGAATTTTTTGATATTTTCAGATAAAAACGGTTCCATGCTTTCCCAAAAAACCATCCTACCAGCACAATCAGTAATGCCATAGGAATTTTCGGCAGATATAACAGGAACTTATTGAAATATTCAGTACCAATTTTCTCCATAGATTAAATAATAAAACCAACAGCAGTTAAAGTCAATTTATTGCATTTCAATAAAACGGCATGACCTGTTATAATATATTATGGATACACTGGAGGGTTAGCCTAACGGTAAGGCAGTGGACTTGAAATCCACCGTCCCTCACGGGACATGGGGGTTCAAATCCCTCACCCTCCGTTTTTTTATTTCTTTAGAAGGGATTTGAACTGGAGCGAAGTGAGGAATTGCGAGCAAGCGCAGCAATTCCAGCGGCTGGCCGACCCTGAGCGTAGTGGGAGCGAAGGGCGCTCAAATCCCTCACCCTCCGTTTTTTTATTTCTTTAGAAGGGATTTGAACTGGAGCGAAGTGAGGAATTGCGAGCAAGCGCAGCAATTCCAGCGGCTGGTTGCCGGTGCGATGGAGAAAGAGCACTGATTGGCAAGCCTGCTGAGTCGGTGAGGCAGGCCGGATCGACCCTGAGCGTAGTGGGAGCGAAGGGCGCTCAAATCCCTACCGCCTTACATTTTTCCCTTTTTTTCACTCCTTGTGGGAGAGGATTGATGTGAGGGAGGATTTTAGGAAACTTTAATCTCTAAGCCATGAAAGATGCCTTTGTTTAGTTTTTACAAAATGGATGCTGGAGATTTTTTAAATTTAATTTGACCAATTCTATAAAAAAACTGTAAACTATCTATAGAAGATGTGAAAAATAAGACATCTATTATTTGAACACAATCCTATTTCTAATTCATGAAGATATTTCCTGAAAACTGGCGCATTGCTCTGCTGAGAACAACTTGCGTAATAATATTGCTGATTGTAACAAGAATCTATTTTGTCCAGTGGTTTCGTGCATTTGGCATGAGTATGGAGCCCACAATAAAAGATGGTTCAATAGTTCTTGTCAATAAACTTGCTTACAAATTTCATCCTGTGAAAAGAGGAGATATTGTCATTTTTAGAACTTCAAATAGGCCTTATGTGTATTTTATTAAAAGAGTGATTGCCTTTTCTGGAGAAGTTGTTGAGTTCAAAAATGGGCAACTACATATTAATGGACATGCAATTTCTGAACCCTATATCAAAGAAAAAGGGAACTGGAATGTGGAACCATTTTCCGTGAAAGAAAATCATATTTTTGTATGCGGGGACAATAGATTGACTTACTGGGATGGTCATTTTCATCCCCAAATTTCAATCAGAAATATTATTGGCAAAGCAATTGGTTACAGATGAAAGCAGTAAAGTTAATACTGAAAGCGTTTTTGTTTCTGATACTCATATCTGCTGCCGGCATTGCTGTGAAACTAATATTTTTCCCTGATGAAGATGCAAGAATTAGAAAGACACTTTCAATGGTAATAGAAGAACTTGAAAAAAAACAAATAAATGAATTTATCAGACATTTTACCCTTGATTACAGAGATGGTTTTGATAATACCTATGGTACTCTTTATATTTTTTTGAAAAATAACATCAATATGTGCAAATACCTCGATATAGATGTAAGCCAGGTGGAAATTGAAAGGGAAAAATCACATGCAATAGTGAAATTTTTTGCCACAGCTTATATTGAAACAACTGATGGAGAACGATATAAAGAAGCTGGTAGATTTGAACTGAAAATGCGCAAGGAAGATTTCAAATGGCGCATATATAGGCTTGACGAAATGGAATATGAGTTTGATTAAAACATAAATTTTTTGTACTGCTTCCTATTTGTCAGAAACAAAATTAGCCCCTCGGTTAAATTTAATTTTATCTCTTTCTGTTCAAATTCGCAGGTGTCATATATCCCGGAGATGAACTTGGATAATCATTATTATGCCGGTTAAAGTCCATCAATTCTTCCCGAAATTCATACACGCTGGCCACACCTTCCTCTTATTTCTACCCTTTCCTTAATGGGCAGCAGTATATTCTTATATATTACTCCCATACTTGGCTCCTTCCCATTTCCTCACCTTTTGGTTATCCTTAGTTTTTCCAGGGATGAGAAAATTCTCAATTAGATTTTTATATGACGCAACGACTTAGTTTCATTTGGATTTTTTATGAGGCAATTCGGACACTTGACAAACTAAATATAGTGGATTACAATTTTACAAAACACAATATATTGCGATGAAATGCCCATACTGCGGTTTCATGGAAGATCGTGTAATTGATTCAAGAGAAAGCGAAGATGGCTTGCAAATAAGAAGAAGAAGAGAATGTTTGCGTTGTGAAAAAAGGTTCACCACTTATGAGGAAATTGAAGAAAAACCATTGATTGTGGTGAAAAAAGATGGAAGAAGAGAAAAATTCAACAGGGATAAAATCTTTAATGGTATCCAGCGAGCATGTGAAAAAAGACCGGTTAGCACAGAGCAAATTACCACTATTGTTGATGAAATTGAACAGGAATTGAAACAAAGGTTTGAAAAAGAGGTCTCATCAAAGGATATCGGCGAAATGATTATTGAAAAACTTCGCAAACTTGATGAGGTTGCTTATGTCCGTTTTGCTTCAGTATACAGACAGTTTAAGGATATATCAGAATTTCAAAAAGAGATTGAAAACATAAAAGGGACTTACCATGAGCCAGGGAATCAACACCGATAAAATTGAATTCATTCAGAAAAGGGATGGAAGAATTGTTCCTTTTGAAAAGGCAAAAATAGCAGAAGCGATTTTTAAGGCGGCACAGAGTGTAGGAGGCCAGGACAGGTATCTTGCTGAAGACCTTGCAGAAGCAGTAACTGTTTATCTGAACAAGGAATTTAAAGGGAAAATTCCAACTGTTGAAGAAATTCAGGATATCGTGGAAAAGGTTTTGATAAAAACAGGACATGCAAAAACAGCCAAGGCATACATTCTTTACAGGGAAAAAAGAGCAAGAATAAGACAGATTAAACAGGGAATTATCCAAAAAGACGTTCTTGAAGAACAACAGGAAATTGCAAGAATAAAGGAATCCACAGACCTGAGTTTATTTGTAAGGACAAGTGGTGAGGATATTGTTTTATGGGATATTGAGAAAATTGTGGATTCGCTGGTAAAAGAAACAGGTATTGAACGAAAGGTTGCCACTTTCATTGCTACAGAGGTGGAAAAGGAAATTATTGCATCAAAGGTAAAAAATCTTACAGCTCCTTTAATCAGAGAAATGGTAAATGCTAAACTGGTTGAATTTGGTATGGAAGAGGCAAGAAGAAAATATACCAGGCTTGGCCTACCACTTTACGACGTAAAAAATATTATTTTCAGCCCGAACAAGGAAAATGCAAATATTCCTCATAATCCTGAAGCAACCAACCTAACACTGGCAGAACAGATCAAAAAGGAGTTTGCACTGCTTGAGGTCTTTTCCCCAGAAATTTCAGATGCGCATCTAAGTGGAGATTTACACCTGCATGACCTTGGATTTATTGATAGGCCATATTGTTCAGGGCAATCCCTTGAATACGTAAAAAAATTCGGGCTACATCTTCCCAATGCCCTTTCAATTGCAAAACCAGCAAAGCACCCTGAAACCCTTCTCGCGCACATGGTGAAATTTTCTGCTGCTCTTCAGGGACATTTCAATGGCGCAATCGGATGGGATGCTGTTAACATATTTTTTGCTCCATTTCTTGAAGGTGCGTCTGATACTGAAATGAAACAACTGGCTCAAATGCTTATTTATGAATACAGTCAGCAGGCAGTTGCAAGAGGTGGACAGGCAATTTTCAGCGACATAAATCTGTACTGGGAAATTCCAGACCATTTCATTGATGTCCCTGCGATAGGTCCTGGTGGAAAAGAAACCGGAAAAAAATATGTTGAATATCAGCAAACCGCACAAAGATTTGCAAAGGCACTTTTTGAAGTTTATCTTGAAGGAGATGGTATAGGAAGACCGTTTTTCTTTCCCAAGCCACTTCTTCACATCACAAACAGATTCTTTCAGACGCCAGGTCACGAACAATTCCTTGAACTTGTCTGCATAGTAGCAGCAGAAAAGGGCAATCCATATTTTGTTTTTGACAGGGATAATACAGCGAGAATCAGTGAATGTTGTAGGTTGTCGTTCAAACTTGAGGCATCTGACATTGAAGATGCTAAAACTCCATGGAAAATGAGGTTTTCTGCTCTTCAGAATGTGACGTTGAATCTTCCGAGGGTAGCATACAACTCCAATCACGATGATTCCAAACTTTTTCAAAATCTTGAAAATCTGATGAATCTTGCCGTCAAAGCTCATATAGAAAAACGTTATTTCATAGAAACACTCCTTTCCTATGGGCAAAATGGTCCACTTGCGCTTCTGACCATGAACCTTGATGGTGAACCATATTTGAGAATGCACAGGGTAACTCATTTGATAGGACTTCTTGGTCTCAATGAAATGATTCAATATCATACAGGCAGCCAACTGCATGAATCTGATGATGCCTTTAAGTTTGGCCTGAAGGTAGTGGCATTTCTTAAAATCCTGTGTGACCGTAAGGCAAAAGAAACAGGTCTGAGGTTTGTGCTGGAACAAACACCAGCAGAGTCAACTGCATACCGACTTGCAAGATTGGACTATGAACATTTTCCTTTACAAAGCACTCAGGTATTGAAGGGTACATTACCTGATAAGGTTTATTACACAAATTCCACATATCTGAACATTTCTGAACCACTATCTCCGATAGAAAGGGTTAAAAAAGAAGGAATTTTTCATCCTCTTATTGAGGCAGGCGCTCTTACTCATATATGGCTGGGAGAGAGTAAACCAGACTCAAAGGCACTATCAAACTTTGTTGTTAAGGTCTTCCAGAACACAAAAAATGCCCAGATTGCCTTCAGTCCTGAATTTACGTCGTGCCTTGACTGTGGAAGGGTTTACAGGGGTATTTCAAAAGAATGTCCATGGTGTTCTAAGTTAAATAATGGTGTAATAAAGATAAATGCAAAAAATCAGTTGAATATTTTTTAAATGAACCAGGAGGGAAGATGGAAAGAAGTAAATTTATAGAGCATTTGAAAAAGTATCCTCATCTTTACGAGTTTGAGGAAAAAAACGATAATGGTGATTCAGGAATACTTATTAAGGATAACGAATATAACACACTGACATTTTTTACCGATGAAGCCATTAGAGAAGGAGAGCTTATAGAACTGCTCAAACAGACCCATCATGGAAAAAATGTTGAATGGATTAGCAGGGTCACAGGATATTTTTCAAAGATTAATTCCTGGAACAAGGGCAAACGGGAAGAATTTAAGGATCGATACAGAGCAAGCAATATCGGCGCTGGTGTTATAGAATAATCATAAGTCCGATTGATGCAATAATACCGAGGCTTCCACCAAAGCCAAAGGCAATAGAAGGTCCAAATTGTTGCCATAAAATGCCTGTGATGATAGAGGCTGGCAGTAATCCAACGCCCACAAGGGTTGCATGCAGACCCAAAAGAGATGCCTTCATATCAGCAGGAGCAAGCTGACTTACCAGGGATTTTTCGACACCTTCTGTTAGAGCCATGTAAAATCCATACAAGCCAAGAGCAAAAAAATAAAAAGGAATTCCATTGCCCCCAGCGAAAAGCCAGTAAACAGTGCCATATACGAGATAACCGGTAACAAGAACTGTTTTCTGCCCTATTAAATCAGAAATTCTACCACATGGAATCGAAAGAGCAGCATACACCAGATTGAAAATCAGATATGCCTCAAGGGTGGTAAACAATGAGCCAGTATCTTTCTGAATTTTAAGCAACAGAAACTGATTTGAAGAATTGCCAAGAGCAAAAACAAATGTGAAAACAAGAAACATTTTCAATTTACGAGGAAGATTTTTAAAGGATAAAGAAATTTTCTGCCTGTTTGATGATACGTCTGGTTTATCTTTAATTGCAAAAAGTATTAGCCAGCCAGTAATTGCCGGTATGATGGAAAGCAAGAAAATATTTCTGTAAATCTGGACGTTGTGAAAATCAAAAGAAGTTTTTGAAACTATCAGTAAAACAATACCAACACCAGTAAATGCTCCAAGTGTATCAAAACTTCTATGAATTCCATAGGCATATCCTCTCTTACTTTTATCAGAATAATCAGCAATGAGAGCGTCTCTTGGAGCTGTTCTTATGCCCTTGCCTATCCTGTCAAGAATTCTGCCTGTGAAAACATATTGCCATGATGTGGCAATAGCAAAGAATATTTTGCCTACCCATGAAAACCCATAACCAAAAAGCGCAAGGAACTTTCTTTTTTGAACCCTATCTGAAATGTATCCTGAAAAAACCTTCAAAATACTTGCAGTACTTTCTGCCAGTCCTTCAATGACGCCAAGTACAGCAACACTTGCGCCGAGTATCCCGGTTATAAATATCGGCAACAACGGATACACCATCTCAGTGCTTATGTCCACAAAAAAACTGACCAGCCCCAGGATAAAAACCTGAATCATTGCGGGTTCTCTTGATATTTTGTATAAATTTCAAACGCAAGATGTTTGTTTTTTACAAATGCTTCAACAATTTGTGGGTCAAAATCCTTTCCTGCAAGTTCAATGATTTTCTGTATAGATGATTCAAAAGAATCTGCCTCTTTATAAATCCTTTTTGAACTGAGGGCGTCAAAGACATCTGCCAGGGAGGCAATGCGACCATAAAGGGGAATTGCAGTACCCTTTAATCCATAAGGATAACCAGTACCATCAAATTTTTCATGATGATACAGCGCAATGAGATATGCTGCCTGGAGAATAAAAGAATCAGAACCCTCGAGCATTTTTGCGCCTGTAATCGTATGAGTTTTTATCATTTCTTTTTCCTCATCTGTTAATGCTGAGGGCTTCAGCAGTATATTATCAGGTATCGCAATTTTACCCAGGTCATGAAGCAGCACAGCGGACTTGATTAATTCAACCTCGACCTTTGGAAGATTAATCTCTGTGGCTATCAAAGCACAGTACTCACTGACCCGCGAAATGTGCATACCTGTTTCACGGTCTCTGTATTCAATGGCAGTTGCCAATCTCAAAATTGTTTCAAGCTGAGATTTTTTGAGAGCATCATTTAGTTGTGTATTGAATAAGGCAACAACAATCTGCAAACAGAACGATGCAATCCATTGATAATCATTTTTTGTAAAAGCCCTTACTGAAGACACAGGTCCTGATTTTTTGTCCACGAAAATACCGTATATGTTCATCATGGGTTCTTCAAGAATCTGCAAAATCAATATATTTGAAAGACCAAATCTTTTTAAATCTTCTGGAAGGTACCTGTTAAATATTTTAACCCTGTCATTTTGAATCGTTTTCAATGCAGCAGAAATCATCTCTTTATTAATCCTGGTCTGTTCTGTGCCTACAAGAATTTTAATACTGGCTGTGCTTCTATCATGGCTAAATACAACGCCATCAGAAATCCCAAGTAGAGAATTAATGGTTTTCAATGTAATGACAGGGGTTCTGTAAAAAAATGTGTCGTGTATTGTGGGTAAATATACCCGTTTTTGCATCCCTGGCATTTCCTGAGGTCTAACAATTGCTGCAATTTCCCTCTGGGTTGTTTCAAGAACAGAAAGAAGTTGGTGACCTTTTGAAAGTTCCTTTTTTGCTTCGAAAAAATTCACTACAACAAATGCGGCATAGGCACATGTTGAAGACACAAGACCTAAAACAGGGTCAAAAAAGACATTGTTTTTAAAAAGGAAAAATACTCCGTACAACAATGCGAAAATACAAAGAATATAAAATCTGGTGCCATTCCAGAAATAAGATGAAAAGGCAAACATTAAAACAAGCATGATGAGAAATGTAAACATAATAACAATTTTCTTGTCTATAAACCAGATGTAATTTCCGCTGAAAACAGTACGTAGTGCCTGCATTTGAACAAGAGCGCCAAACTGGACTCCAAATGGGGTTGGAATCAAATCAGCATTTTTTGAACCCATGATGGTATGCCCGATAATTACAATTTTGTCTTTGAATGTTTCTGGAGGAATTCTTCCTTTCAGCACGTCTTCCATGGTGTAAATCGCGCTGACAAGATTAGTAGGCGAAACATATCTGATGGCAAAACAGCCACTTCTGTCAACAGGTATTGTATTCTGTAACTTCCTGAAACCAGAAAATTTTGACACCTTAATGTGCATGTTTTTCTCATAAATGCTCAATGCTTTTATGGCAACGTGTGGATAGAGGTGTCCTTTATAAAAAATAAACGCAGGGCACTTCCTGACAATAGTGTCAGAATCTGGAAAAACATTGATGTGACCTGTATGTTTCACTGCTGTCTGAAAATAAGGATGATTTTCATTCAATGCACTTACAGTATATCCTGTCTCAAATGCCTTATTTTTATCAAGTTTGTAAGGAGTAAAAACAGGCAAAATAATTTTATCAGAATAGGCAACAAACGCCTCCCTGAGCTGCTTATCCATTATTTCTGATTGCACAGACGGAAAGAAAATATCAGACACCACAAGTTTTGACTTACCAAGCAGGTGAATGACCTTTGCATAATCAGATCTATTGGGTTCATGTCCAATCTCAGAAGTAAATTTTTCAGTGGCAGTAACAAGAACCACATCAACATTTTTTGCTGGTTCTGGGAAAACCTTTCTGATTATGAAATCATAGGTGAGATGTGTAAAGCGATTGAAAACATTAATTGAGTACAGAAAACTAACGACCAAGAAAATTATAGCTATTACAACAGCAGTCCATTTTCTTGACATCATTCAGCCACTCAGAATTTCACAACCTTTATTTTTTTGAGTGGCCTGACAGGCACGCTCTTTGTTTTTCCAGAAGTAATGTCTATTTTCTGGCAGACAACTGTAATGGAAATTTTTTCATGGGTTTTCACAATATTTTTTGTGCCATCTGTTCTGTCTTCACATTGAACATTGCCTTCAGAAACTGAAACAGTTGTTACCGCCTGATTTGTGATGCTATCGTAAGTATTGTTCACAGTGAATTTTGTTCCGCTAACACCTGCAATGAGCCCGGGTGTGACTACTTCAAATCTTGAATCACCCTGATGGTCAACTGTTAATGAACCACTGGAATCTTCAGGCACAAAAATGATGCTGTAGTGTTTATCATCAGGGCTGATAAAGGACCCGCAGAGACCTACTTTCATTGATGGGTCTGCTGTAACTGTTGTTCCATCTGCAAATTTATAAGTACCACCCTGATTAACCTGTCCTGGTATTATTCTGTTTCCATTCAAGGTCACAGGATTCATCGTCATAATGTTTGCAGAGTACGATAGAAAAGCACCGACTCCTTTTGTTCCATTGAAATGTCGAGGACAGAAAAGATAAAGTTTGCCTGTGTCTTCGTCATTAAACGAGCGATTCACATAAAAGTTTCCATAACTGTTTTTGTTTGGAAGTTCTCCAGAAAGAACCTCTTTATCCTCAGGGCATTTGAAAGTAAACTTATCCTTGATATAGTTGGGGAAAAGATTATAAAGCTGATTAGGACTGCTTTTCCAATCTGCCTGATAGTTTTCAATTGCCATAGAAATTTGACGAAGGTTATTGAGGCAAACCGTAGACCTGGAAAGTGCCCTTGACCTTGAAACAAGCCCCAATACCATAGCAGCGAGAGACACAATGATGAAAGAAATAATAATACTTTCAATAAGACTGAATCCTTTTTTCATACTTCCTCCCTGTTTGAATTTTTTTCAACCGGTACCTGTTGTTCTTTGATTTTTTCCTGGAAACATTCTTCTAAATCTTTGAGTGCCAGATTCAAACTCATGTCCTGAACCTGAGTTCTATTCCAGATTTCAAGAACCCTCTTGCTTGCCTGAACAAGATGTAAATATGTGAGACCAAATTTCCTCATTTCATCCATCAGTGTACTGAGGCTATCTCCTTTTCTCAATGTAAATACAGGACTTTTTCCTTCCTGGAGTTCTTTCAAAATCTGCCTGATGCGATACACAGGGCCTGCTATACGATGGGAAACAAGAAGCATTCCAAGCGTGGCAAGAATCGCAAGAAATATTGTCAGAAGTGTAATACGAATTGCGAATGTTTTGAATGTGACATCAAAGATATGCGTGAGGTTTTTTTCATTGGCTGCAGTCAGATAATTAACAAGTAACGACCACACACTATTAAATGTTGCAAGACTGACAAATATACTGGTCAATACCATGAACAACAGAACGTACAAAACTGCTCTCAGTTGAATTTCTCGGTCTACCAGTATTCTTCTTCTTCCCATGTTTCTCCGGAAGTTTTTATGCCCTCAGGGTAATTATACCTGACATATTTTGGGCTGTCAACTCTCAATATAGGAACTAATTTTTTCAAGCAATCCTGCCTTTCCGACAGCACCGATAATCTTCTGTTCCGGCTTGCCATTTTTGAAAATAATAAATGTCGGGATTGAAAAAATCTGAAATCTTGCTGCAATGTCAGGATTTTCATCCACATTGAGTTTCGCGACAAGAATTTTCCCTTCCATTTCTTTAGCAAGTTCTTCAATCACAGGCGCCATCATCCTGCATGGACCACACCAGTCAGCGTAAAAATCAACAAGCACCACTGCATTCTCATTCAGCACAGCGTCAAAATTGTCATCATTTAATACCTTCATATTTCCTCCATGTAATTTGTTCTTTGTGTTTAGATGCCATCATTGAGGAAAGGGTTCAAAAATTTAAGAAACATAAAGGGTCCTGTGCAAAATAGTCATTGTAAATACAATAGGCAAGCGCCCTGCAACCATAACATTGTTTAATTTTGCAAACACCACACACACCCTTTAAATTCTTCCTTTTCATGGGTCTGAATGGATTTTTCTTCCAGATTTTTTCAAATGGTTCTATTGATGCGTTCCCGATATTCAAAGCAAATCTTCTGCAAGGAAATACATTCCCGTTGTGCATAATGGCGCAACCATTTTTACCAACAATGCACGGTGCGCCATACAATTCCCATCTATGTTTTTTTTTCAATACCTTGAAACCTCGATACTCTACAACCAGTGTCAAATCATCAGGCATTCCGCACGAAACGAGAAGTTGTTTGATAGTTGATTGCCATGTCTCATTTGTGACAAAAAAATTATTCAGTTTTTTGCCTGCTCCCATCGGGAAAAATCTCTCCATGACAAATCCATCAAGATTGAAACGGGAAACAAGATTGAACAAACCAGAAATCTGGTCTGAGTTTGTTTCAAGTAACGTAAACATCAGAAGTTTTTCACATTTAAACATAGAAACCAGTTCAAGAATCTTCAAAAATTTTTCATAAGGAAATGGTCTGATACTTTCAAACCATTGTTTTTCGCTTCCTTCACATGATATTTTTATCACTTTGATTTTTGAAAAACACGCCAGTTGATTAAGTATTTTTTCTGTTAGCATTGTACCATTGGTGATAATACCACATTGAAATACATTGTTGCAATTTTCAAGCACCTGAATGATTTTCCAGAAATCAGAATGAAGAAAGGGTTCGCCTCCAGTGATGTCAACAGTCAGATGATATTTGTTTTTCTTCAAAAACTCAACAAGCCCATCAAAAAGAATTTGAATTTGAGAGAATTTCAAGTCATCTGACGCATGATAAGTATCATGATAACAATGCCTGCATCTCAAATTGCAGGAATTTGTAATGTGCCACTGGATATGAAATGTTTTCATCAGTATATTTTACATCAAAAATTGAAATTTTCTCATCTTTTTGATTTTACTTTTTGAACTGGCTTTGTTAAAATAACAAACAAAAAAGGAGTAATTATGAAGAGATATGCACTCGGACTTGATTACGGAACAAATTCCATGAGGGCAGTGCTTGTCAATCTTCAGACAGCCAGAGAGGTGATTGAACTGGTTGAAAATTATCCATCAGGAAAAGATGGAGTAATTGTTGACCATAAAAACGCCCACCTTGCCAGACAGAATCCTGCTGATTATTTATATTGTCTTGAAAAAATTGGAAGAAAACTTACAAAACTCATGAAGAGAAAGGGTATCAAAAGCGAAGAAGTGATTGGCATTGGCGTTGATACCACAGGAAGCACTCCCATACCAGTTGATGAAAATCTTGTTCCCCTTGCAATGAAAAGAGAATTCAGAAACAACAAGAATGCAATGGCATGGCTATGGAAAGACCATACTTCTGCGGATGAAGCTGAAGAAATCACAAATCTTGCAAAAAAAGTAAGACCTGAATACCTTTCAAAAATTGGTGGTGTATATTCTTCAGAGTGGTTTTTCTCAAAAATTCTTCATCTTGCAAGGACAGATAGAAAAGTTTTTGAGTCGAGCGCAAGTTTTGTGGAACTGTGCGATTTTATACCTGCCATACTTACTGGTTGTACCAGTCCTTCTCAAGTTTTAAGAAGTATCTGCGCTGCGGGACACAAAGCAATGTACAACCTGCAATGGGGCGGACTTCCTGACGAAGAATTTCTTGAAATGCTTGACCCTTTATTTAAGAATTTGAGAAACAAACTTTACCAGAAGGCATACCCTGCTGGTGTCAAAGCAGGTGGCCTTTCGAAATACTGGGCAAAAAAACTTGGTCTTTGCGAGGGAACGCCTGTAAGTGTTGGTGCCTTTGATGCTCACATGGGAGCAGTTGGCGCAGGAATAAAGGAAAATGTTCTTGTTAAAATCATTGGCACATCAACCTGTGATATCATGATTTTCCCGGAAGAGAAAAACCTTCCAGATATTCCAGGGCTATGTGGAATTGTACCTGATTCTGTAGTTCCGGGTTTTATCGGACTTGAAGCAGGCCAATCTGCTGTAGGAGATATTTTTTACTGGTTTCTGAAAACATTTCTTCCTGAAAAAAGAAAAAACATATACGACTATTACAGCCGTCTTGCAAAAAATATCAAACCTGGTAGTTCTGGACTGCTTGCACTTGACTGGCATAATGGAAACAGAACAGTTCTTGTTGATCAGAAACTTACAGGTCTTGTTGTGGGTTTTACCCTCAATACAAAACCAGAAGAACTATACAGAGCTCTTATTGAAGCCACAGGTTTTGGTGCAAGGGTCATCATTGATAGACTTGATGAGTATGGGGTAAAGGCACATTCAATTGTTGCCTGTGGTGGAATTGCTGAAAAGAATTCACTGCTGATGCAAATATATGCTGACATTACAGGAAAGGAAATCAAAATTGCGGCATCTAAACAAACATGTGCTCTTGGAGCAGCAATATTCGGCGCAATTGCGGCAGGAAAAGAAAAATCTGGATTTTCGGACGTGAGGCAGGTGCAGGAAACATTATGCAAGTTCAAACCAATTTCATATATTCCAGATAAAAAAAATCATGAAATTTATAATTTAATATACCAGGAATACAAAAAGTTGCACGACGCATTTGGTCTGGAATCATATCAGGGCAATCTCTACAGTGTGATGAAAAATCTACTGAAAATCAAATTGCGCACAGTAGGTTAACCATGGATTTTATCGATTACGGACACTCTTACATTCAAACCAGTGGTCCTCAAAATGCAGTGAGATTTCTCATTGAATCGCAGATGGAACTTATCGACCTGAAAACAGGCCAGACAAAGGAATTTTTTCAAGTTGCTTCATGCAAAAGCGAAAATACATTTGCCAGAGAAAACCTTTTCAAAAAAGACAATTACAATTTCCTTCCTGTTTTCCTGGACAGAGAAAATATTATTATTTTTCGGTCATTTGTACCACTCATAGAGGAACAATATGTTTCTGTCGATGATAAAACCAGCCAGACCTGGAAAGTGTGGGGTCATCCTTCTTTTATCCTTAAAAAGGTACATGTGGAATTACTGAAAAATGCAAAAGAAGTTATCATGGCCACTCATAATGGATGTTTTCTGATTGGCAGGTCGCAGATTGTCAATGAGAATGCTGGATTTGAAGCCATCATTGAATATCCCATAAAAACCATGAACACCTGCGTGGAAACAAACATGTACCAGGTAGATACAGGACCTGTGATATACCCTGATTTTGAAAAAAATCCAATATGTTTACACGAATTTGTAAAAATTGCCTATATTGCGTTTAATAAAGATGATTTTGCGGAATTTATTATTGAACAACCCACACAAATAAAAGACAGTATTGTAATTCCTCATTTTTCAGAAATCAGATGCCTTTCTTGCAAAAATTTTTTATACTCAATAAAGGATAAACCATGAAAGGGTTTTATGTAGAAGATGAGCAACATATTATTTACATGGATGCAAAATTCTATTCTCATAATCCCTGTCTTCTCAAGTTAAAAAATGATACCCTTTTTGTTGCTTTTAGAAGGGCGCCCCAGCGATATCCATATTCGTCACATATTGACAGTGAAAGCGAAGCAGTATTTGTGGTTTCACAGGACAACGGAATTACTTGGAGCCAGCCGTTTTTGATTTACAAAGGGTCCAATGGTGTTCAGGATCCTTCAGTAGCATTGCTGTCTAATGGAACAATGATAGCCAATTTTTTTGAGTGGCAGGTTGTTAAAAAAGAACCTTTCAACCACACAGCGCTGAGTACTGGTGTTGTATTTTCCACAGATGGGGGTAAAACCTGGGACCGTTCACCAATCAGGGTTGAAATTCCAGGGTACATCTGGAATGGTCCTACTGAACCAGTTCTTGAATTACCGTGTGGTGATTTGTTGATGCCTGTTTACGCTACAAAAAACTGGAAAAGTTACGATGCCCTTGTTTTAAGATCAAAGGATAAAGGATATAACTGGAATGAATTTTCAATAATAGGAACTGACCCATTCGGAAACGTATTTTTTGAGGAACCAAGTCTGTGCATGACAAAGACAGGAAAAATTCTCACTATAATGAGAGATGATAAGAGTGGGTTTCTCTGGTCAAACTATTCTCTTGATGAAGGTAAAACATGGTCTGTGCCAGTGAAACTTTATATATGGGGATGCCCTGCAAATCTTTTGTCTCTCAGGGATGGAAGAATCGTTGTCACCTATGGATACAGAAGGCCTCCATTTGGCGTGAGAGCATGTATCAGTGAAGATGATGGAAAAACATGGAATATAAAAGATGAGATTATTTTATGTTCTAATGGTGCTCACGGAGATATTGGGTATCCCAGTTCAATAGAGATTGAAGATGGGTGTGTGATGACTGCGTTTTATACTCATCAAGGTATGCCTGCTGACAGGGATAATAGAGACATTTTTACCCACATTTCTGGTACACGGTATATCGTTTACGTGAAATACAAGGTATAAAAAAGGAGATAAATGAAAAATCAGGAAAAAGCGCGCGTGCGTCTTTATAAACTACTTGGGAAACTGCCGGATAGAAACAGGCAAGTTTCTGGAAAAATGTTGAACAATCAGAAGTGTGAAAACTACATATGGGAACAACTTGTTCTTGACCTCAATGGAATAGAACCAGTGCCTGCTTATTTTGTAAAACCAATCTCTGCTGCTAGGAAATTTCCTGTCATTGTTTTTAACCACGCGCATGGAAGCAGATATGAAATTGGTAAGGATGAATTATTGTTAAAACAAAATGCGCTTTCAGGTAAATCCTGGGCAGACCTTCTCACTTCACATGGTTTTGCTGTACTAACGATTGATTGCTGGAATTTTGGAGATAGAAGTGGAAGGGATGAAAGTGCGCTATTTAAGGAACTTATATGGAAAGGCAGGATACTGTGGGGACTGATGGTATATGACACCATAAAGGCAATAGATTATCTGACAACAAGAAATGACATTGACACCAATACACTTGGCATGATGGGCATTTCTATGGGAAGTACGATGAGCTGGTGGGTTTCTGCCCTTGATACAAGGGTAAAAGCATGCGTGGATATTTGTTGCCTGACTGACTTTGAGGCATTAATAGAAACAGGAAGATTAAATGGACATGGCATTTATTACTATGTTCCATCTTTACTTGAATATTTTGATACTTCCTCCATTAATGCTCTCATTGCTCCAAGACCCCATCTTTCTCTGGCTGGAGAGTATGACCTGCTTACACCTGCAAAGGGACTTGATAAAATCGACAGAAATTTAAGAAAAGTTTATGCACAATGGCATGCGGATGAAAACTGGGAATTGAAAAGGTATCCTGTGGGGCATAGATTAACTGCTGAAATGGTGTTTGAAACACTGAATTTTTTCAAAAAACACCTTCTTAACAAAATTTGATTAAAGGGGAGGAAAAATGGAAATGGTTTCGTTTGACGATTTCAAGAAAATTGATATGAGAACAGGTAAAATCATTTCGGTTGACGACCATCCTGATGCTGATAAGCTTTATATTTTGCAGGTTGATATTGGAACAGAAAAAAGACAGATTGTTGCTGGTATTAAGCCCTATTACAACAAAGAAGAACTTGTCGGAAAAACCGTCATTATTGTGGTTAACTTACAAGGTCGCACAATACGCGGTGTTGAGAGCAATGGAATGCTTCTTGCAGGGCTTGATGATACAACACTGGCAGTTCTCACAGTTGACAGAAATTTGAAACCAGGGACAAAAATTACCTGAACACTATATGATGGTTTTTTCTGATTTGCTCTGAAATCCAAAAGAAAGACCGTGTTCTGTCTTTTCCCAGAAGTGGGGTTTTGTAAATAACTGGAAAAATCCTTTCCAGGCGCCTGCGCTGATTAGCACCCAGTACAATGGGGATATCAATGTCTCTGGAATCAGGTATCTGTAAGAACGGCGCAGGCATCCCAGTACATTTAGCAAAACAAAAATTCCATTGCTTATCAGTAGTACCCATGTAATCAGGTCTGCTGTGGGATAGAAAAACCCTGAAAGAAATTTTCCTTCAGCGCGGACAAACCATATCCCTGTGATAATCCAGTATACTGGATTGAAAAGAAGTGTAATAAAAAGTCCTGCCACAGTAAGTTGAAAACTGAAAAAATTAATCAGTCCCATCCTTTTAATAAGAAAATATGGTCTTCGCATGTGCACGCACCATGTCTGAATATAACCCTTCACCCATCGTGAGCGCTGCCTCAACCAGTTAGAAAGTTTACTGTTTGCTTCTTCCCATGTGGTGCTGTCAAGAACACGTGTTCTATACCCTTGCCTGAAAAGCCGTATCCCAAGGTCACAATCTTCAGCAACATTATAAGGGTCCCATCCACCGAGTTTTTTAAGACATTCGGTCCTGAAATGATTGGATGTACCACCAAGTGGAATTGGCGCATTCAATCCATCAAGTCCGGGCAGATATAGGTCAAACCACATTGAATATTCAGAGGTAAACCATCTTGTAAGTAAATTTTGCCGTGGATTGTAATAGTTCAATTTTGCCTGAAGACACGCTATGGATTGGTCATCAATCCGTCTGAATGCAATGACACTTTTTTTCAACTGGTCAGCATCAGGGATATCTTCTGCATCATATATTACAAGATATTCTCCAGTTGCCTTTGAAAGTCCGATATTGCATGCCTTTGGTTTTGTCCTTGGAAAAGAATCAGGGACAATCACAACATCAAAAAAATTCGGAAGTTTCATTTTGCTTAATGCTTCCTGCATTGTTTTATCTGTTTGTTCAACAAGCAATTTCACATCAAGTTTGTCATGCGGATAGTCAATTTGATTGATTGCTGTAATCAGTTGCGAAAGAATGTTGGTTTCTTTGAACACAGGTAGAAGGATTGTGTAAACAGGAAGAGAACTTTCATCAAGATTTTGTATTTCTGATCTGTCAACAATGATTTCCTGTTTCTGCATAAATCCCACCAGGACCATAAAGAATTTGTAAAGAATTGTCACAAGATAGAAAACGCTTATCAAAAGATTTACAGCAATAAAGAAAGTTTTTCCATAATAAACAGAACAGCACAAACACACACCAAGTAAAATAATTCCTGTACGTTTCTGCCTCTGGTCAAGGGTGATTCTGGCATCGTCTATCATCATAATCTTTTGGTAAAAATTTTCTCTTATGATAACACAATTTGCAAAAATTAGACGCAGGGCATATATCTTGGGATTACATTTTTATCTATCACAAGTTTCTGTCAAAAGTTGAAAAATTCTTACATGCCAATGTGTTTGACACCAATATGATATACACATAAAATGTTATTGAAGGAACAAAAAGGAGTCAACTATAAGAAATGAACAAGTTAAGTAAACCTCCTATTATTTTTAAGCAGGGCATAAATAGTCCTGAGCAGTTTGGTAGAAGTAGCCATGACTGCCTCAGTATAAGATTTCCCTTC
>Ga0209720_1000581_pt1 | contig 37075 bp, 36 predicted proteins | sample AD_JPNMR3_MetaG_FD_184426 | JGI IMG/M metagenome (GOLD analysis project Ga0209720, IMG submission 184426) | Active sludge microbial communities of municipal wastewater-treating anaerobic digesters from Japan - AD_JPNMR3_MetaG (SPAdes) (version 2) | ecosystem: Engineered > Bioreactor > Anaerobic... | reverse complement strand
TGTTTTCACAATGTTAATTCGACCAACATTTTCACCATGTCATTTCGACGAACGAAGTGAGGAGAAATCTTAATACAACAGCATCCTGATGAAATCGGGATTCGAAATGACACGTAGAATGTATTTCGACAAATGTTTTTAACATTGTTATTTTGATGAACGTTTATACAATGTTATTTCAATGAACGGTTTCACACTGTCATTTTGACATACGTTTTCACCATGTCATTTCGACGAACGCAGTGAGGAGAAATCTTAACATAACAGCATCCTGATGAAATCGAGGTGCAGAATCTAATGGTATAATCATGAGATTCTTCGTCCCGACTTTGTCGGGACTCAGAATGTACTGTGTTCCATGTCAAAAAAAAATTAAATTTTTTGATACCATGGATCATAAATCATTCCATTTTTCACAATTGCAAATATCTGCCTTGCCAGCTTATTTGCTACCGCCACTAACGCTACCTTTTTACACTTACCATTGCTTATTAAACGATTATATTGCTCCCTACATGTCTTATTGTATTCTTTTGCTGATAATGCTGCCATATAAAATATTTTCCGCATGTACCTATTTCCCTTTTTCGATATAACACCTCTACCATGTACCGATACTCCCGATTGGTTCGCTGATGGGTTTAATCCTATAAAACTCGAAACCTGCTTGGCATTACTAAAATTTTCAAATTCCCCAAAAAATCCCAGTATCAGTGATGCTAATCGTTTGCCTACTCCTGGTATAGCTAAAAGACGTTTGTACACATCAGCATACAACTCGTTTGCTATTGTATCTATTCTTTGCTCTGCTTCCTGTTCCTTCCGTTTTAGCATAGTGTCAATCTCCTGGTAAATTTCCAGAGCTTTTGTATCTGCATGGGGTATCCTCTGTAAAGCATGAAGTCTATTTTTATTTTCTGTTCGCATAGTATGCAGTGCGTCTATTTGCTTTAAAAGCTGCACAATATGATCTCTACCGTCATCTTTTTGTATGAAATACCATGGTTTTTCATGAAATCCATACTCTGCGATTGTCCGTGCGTTTACTGAATCCGTTTTTGCCCGTAGCATCTTCATCTCGCTATATCGTTTTATTATCAATGGATTTACTACTGATACCGTATACCCTTTTTCACTAAAATAATATGCTGCTTGCAAATGATATATCCCCGTCGCTTCCATCGTTATGATAGTTTCAGAGGTATCTCCTTTTGAAATTTCATCCTCAAGCTTTTGAAATCCTTCCACCGTATTTTTATACTGTGTGTTCTTTGTAAATTTGCCATCGTACCTTACTACATCTACCGTATTCATGCTCACATCAATTCCTATTGACTTTTTCATACTACCTCACTATATTAGTTAATGTTTTGTTAGGATATGGTCCTTCTTGGTCTCTATCATCGTAAATGCAGGCTTGTAGCCTAATGTACTGTCCAGATTCAAGAAGGGGGGAAGGCGTGATTAACATTCTGAACGGTTTTAATAACCAATGACAATCTTAATCTTTATCGCCTTCCCTATATCCTTTCTTCAGTAAATCTAACAAAAAAAGGAATTGAAATCCACTAATAACTAATATACGATGACCTTAAGGTTTAGCACGATTTCTCATCCCGATGAAATGGAGATTCCGAAATGATCGGATTCCTACCTGTAACTTGTTTTGAATACATTCTGTTGTAAAAGGATCTTGGTAAATGAAAAAGATATTATTAATTATAATTATGCTTGTTGCTGGTGGTTGTGCTGATACAAAAAAAGAAACTATTACCGTGTTCCATGCTGGCAGCCTATCGGCACTGTTTAAAGAATGCAAGGTTACATTTGAAAAAAAGCATAACTATACTCTTTTGCTGGAAGCTTCGGGTAGTGTTGATGCAGCACGAAAATTAACCGATTTACATAAACAGTGTGATGTGATTGCACTGGCCGATGTTGAGCTTTTTGATAGCATGCTTAAAAGCTATTGTCCATACTGGATTGCATTTGCAGGGAATGAGATGGTGCTTGCGTATACTGAAAAGAGTAAATTTGCACAGGCAATAGCAACAAACTGGATGGATGCATTTTTACGGTATGATATTATCTGTACACGCTCTGACCCCTTACGGGACCCCTGCGGGTATAGGGCACTTCTGGTATGGAAATTAGCATCACAATATTATAAAAATACAGAGCTTGAAAAAATCTTTGCCATGCGTTCACCTCTTGCGTATATGCGCCCAAAAGAAATTGATTGCATTGCATTGCTTGAAACAGGCGCCTGTGACGCGATGTGGATATACAAATCAGTTGCGGTACAGCAAAATTTCCCCTATATAACGCTGGATGAGCATATAAATTTAGGCAGTCATACATACGAGCATATATACAGGAAAGCCTGTATTACGCTGTCAGACACAAAGAAGCAGTATACGTTTTGCGGAAGCACCATCACCTATGGCGCATCCATTCCAGTTACTGCAAACAATGTAAAAGGTGCTATTGCCTTTTTATCGTTTCTTTGTAGCAAAGAAGGACAGGGATTAATAAATAAGCACGGATTTACATCTATAGTACCGTATAGCAATAATAGTGAACAATTACCTGTGGAACTTAAGAAGGTGGTTGCAGGTGGTAACCGTAAATAAAAAAAATATTGTGTTTTACAGTATAGTTGTTGTGCTGTCGTTTGTGGTAGCATTCCTTGTTGTGGTGCCCATTGCTTCAATGGTGCTTTCAGTATCAGTACGTGATGTTGTAGACATACTTTTTGATAGGGAAGTTGTGCAATCGCTTCTTTTAACCTTTGAATGTGCATTCTATGCTACGTTGATTGCAGTACTTTTTGGCATACCCCTTGCTTATCTCTTTGCCTTTACTCATTTTCCGTTGAAGCGTTTAATTATCACGCTATTTGATATACCCATGATCATTCCCCATACCGCAAGCGGCATAGCATTACTTTTTGTATTTGGAAGTGGCTTTCTATCACATTTATTTAAGTCGCTACACATGTCATTTGTTGGTAGCAAAACAGGCATTGTCATAGCCATGGCTTTTGTTTCAATACCGTATTTTATCAATGCAGTGCAAAATGGTTATGCCTCAATTGACAGGCGCCTTATTAATGTAGCACGAACGTTAGGTGCTTCACAGACGCAGTGCTTTGTCCATATTATATTGCCACTTTCAGTCAGGGCTATCATTACTGGTAGTCTTATGATGTGGGGACGAGGCATCAGCGAGTTTGGCGCTGTTATGATTATTGCTTACCACCCCATGATTGCACCTGTCCTTTTGTATGACAGGTACTCAGCATATGGATTGGAAGGTTCACGGCCAATTGCTGCACTGCTCATAGTTTTTTGCATAGTGTTTTTTATTCTTATACGGAGTTTACTTGCTTACAGGGAAAAACATGCTTACACTACATAACATACAATGGGAAAGTAAACAGTTTACACTGACAATTCCATCATTGCAATTTCATGATGGAGCTCATGCCATGATCATGGGCTCTTCGGGTTCAGGGAAGACGTTACTGTTGTCCATCATAGCAGGAATTATTGCTCCCCATCATGGCACCATCTATAGTGACAATGAAGACATTACGCATATCCCCCCTGAAACACGTGGCTTTTCCATTGTGTATCAGGAACCAGCGTTATTTGCCCACATGACGGTTTTTGAAAACATAGCGTTTGGATTGCGCATGAGGAAGTATCATGCCCGCATAGTAATGCAAAAGGTTAATGAAGTGATGGAGCTATGCGGTGTGCACCATTTACAAAACAGAAACCCTGCAACGTTAAGTGGTGGTGAAAAACAACGGGTGGCATTTGCGCGAGCAATAGTGACTGCACCAAAACTTTTATTGCTTGATGAGCCATTTACCGCTCTTGATCCAGTATCCAAAGGAGAACTCATTGGTATTTTGAACCACATAAAAAAAGAATATAATCCTACAGTGCTGCATGTGACGCATGATTTTGATGAAACGCTGCAGCTTGGCAATTACCTGTATATCATGAGTAAAGGTGCAATCATCCAGCATGGTACTGTTACCGATGTGTATCGCTATCCCAGTGATATTTTTGTAGCACAGATGGTTGGAGTAAAAAATATTTTTCATGGAAGCGTTGTACATAAAAAAGATGGTGCGTATTTTGTAACGGATAACGGCATTGCATTTTTTTTAGGCGATAGTTATCGCAAATTTTTCCAGTATGCAATACTCAGGGCTGAGGATATAATCATATCCAGGAAGCTGTTGCATAGCAGTGCAACCAATCAGTTTAAAGGAACTGTTATAGATGTTACTGAGGTGAAGGGCTTATATAAAGTAAGCGTTGATATAGGTGAAATAGTACAATCAATGATCACCAAACGATCATTACAAGCAATGAACATAAAAAAAGGTGCAAAAGTTGTTGTAATTTTTAAGGGCAGTGCTATACACTTGTTTTAAATGTGATTTGAATTATATTGATACTATCAAAAGCAATCTTGTTAATTGTAGTGAATGTACGATATCCTAATTGTGAATAGATGACATAGCAGCGAGTGTCAGGCATGCTTCAACAGGTTCAGCAGATGATTTGATGAACATGTTGCGATAGTTGTAGTACTTAGTCAAAGACTAACGATATAATTTTTCAAAATTATAATAGCATTACCACGAGGGATGAATTGAAGAGATTATTTAATAGCTTTATGGTTACTACAATATTGTGCTTTATTTCATCGGTAACTATCGCACAGCATATAGAAGAAGCTGTACAGCTCAATACCAAAGGTCTTTTTTACTTAGAATGCGGTAATTATGAAAAGGCGTATGAATATTTTATGCTGGCACTGCAGCACGATCCAACCAATAAGTTATTATATAATAATTGCGCTGTAGCATGTATGAACATGAAAAAATATCAGGAAGCATACCGTATGCTCTCAATAGCCCTTGCAATAGATCCTTACTATGTCAAGGCACTATCCAATATGGCAATTGTCAATTTTCATTTATTGAAGTTTGCAGATGCATACACATATTATTCAAAAGCATTGATGGTCGATAGCTCATATACAAAAGAGCGCTTTAGATTGGATAAGGTTATTGCAGGCGTAAAAAAAGTTCAAAGCGAAAATCCCGAAAACGATGACCTTAAAGAAATTGTGCGTCAGCTGGAGATACTAAAAAACAATAACCAGGATATATATTCAAAATAATCTTGAACTATCTAATAGTATTGTAACAGGACCATCATTAATAAGGGATACCTGCATGTAGGCTTGAAATTTCCCCTGCTGCACTCTGGGATACTGCTGTTTGCATAATGAAACAAATGTGTCAAAAAACTGTGAAGCTTCTTCAGGCTTCATGGCAAGAGAATATGAAGGTCTTCGGCCTTTTCGCGCATCGCCATACAATGTAAATTGAGGGACTACAAGAATTTCACCATTAACATCAGCTATTGATAGGTTCATGAAGGCATTTTCATCGTCAAAAATACGAAGACCTATAATTTTTTGGCATATGTACTGTAAATCTTTTTCAGTGTCGGTGGCAGTAAAACCAACTAAAACACACAATCCTTTGTTTATGGATGCAATGATATTCCCCTCAACGTCAACAGTTGCCCGTGTTACCCGCTGTATGACTGCACGCATTGGTTATGAAAGTTTATTTTTAAGTACAGTTTCAGGCTGAACGCCTACCATACGGTCAATTTCTTTGCCATTTTCAAAAAGTATGAGAGTTGGTATAGATGAAATGCCGTACCGCTGGGCTGTCTCGGGATTATTGTCAGTATTGACTTTTACTATCTTTGTTTTTGTTGCGGGATCCTGAGCTAATTTTTCTAAAATTGGTGTTTGCATTCGGCAAGGCCCACACCATGGAGCCCAGAAATCAACCAGCACTTTGCCAGGATGTTCAAGTACCTCAGAATTGAAATTGATGTCATTAACTTCAACAATATTTCCCATACATACCTCCACAAAAATTCAAGAAACAATAATAGCATGGTAAAACGTTAATTCAACAATTATTTTAAAGATAGTACACTAATTATTTTTTGAAAAATTATATAAGTTAATGCAATATCCAGTCTTTCCGCCCTTAGCTATGGATGTTGTATACGTTACTTTCATGTATACATGACTATTGGTTCTGGATGTTTATATATATAGATTAATACACCATTGCAATTATTGTCAACACAAAAGAATGAACAATAAAGATATCCCATGATTTTTTTACTTGCAGTTAACATTATGTTGTGGCTATTTACTAAAACATTTATACTGAGTCTATGATATCCTTTTGAATTGACAATGAAAATGTATATTGTATAATAATATAATAAATGAAATTTTGTTTTTTGGTATTTGTTTATGAAATCTATTATTAATCTTTTTAAATTCATCTGGCTTTTCTTCTGGGCATCATTTATGAGCGTCCTACTTTTTATCCCCATGACTGTGGCAGCAATATTTTCAGTAACTGGAAATCTGGCATTTAATATTTCAAAACTGTGGGCATGGACCATGCTGATAGTTACAGGCGTACGAGTACACATTAAAGGCAGGGAAACAATTAAGGAAGGCATGCAGTATGTTATTATCAGCAATCATCAATCACAGTATGATATTCTTGCACTTGTTACTTCCCTTAACATTCAATTCAGGTGGGTTATTAAAAAAGAATTGCTGTATGTTCCGCTCTTTGGATGGGCATTATATGCAGCAAAAAATGTGTTTATTGACCGTAGCAACAGGGAAAAAGCCATAGCCAGCATCAATAAAGCGGTTAACCGTTTGCCACAGGGAGTAAGTCTTCTTGTTTTTGCTGAAGGAACACGTTCAAAAGATGGGACATTACAAAAATTTAAAAAAGGTGGCTTTACTATAGCTATTGAACGCAAAATGCCAATTTTGCCAGTTGTTGTAAAAGGAAGCAGGGCAATACTTCCCAAAGGCAGCCTTATTTTCCACTCTGGTAATATTGAGGTGGTGGTGTGTGACCCAATACCAGCAGATCAATATACCCATGAGACTATTGAAGATTTAATTAATAAAACTCACAATGTTATTGAACATGAGTTATCAGTATCATAACTTAAAACCACCATCCAGGGTTCAACAAATTCATATGAGGGTGAAATCAATTTCCAAATAACTAGATTATTCAGGCATTCCAATAAAATCAGGACATCTTTAGAATGATACGTGCGATTGCTTCATCCTGACTTTGTCGTGATTTGTAATGACTTTGGAAGCATATCAATGCGAGCGAAGCGTGGCAGTATCAAATAAAAGGTAAGGAGTATGTATAAAAAGGGTAGATTCTTGGTCCGCTGACATGTCCTCAAAATACGATGACAGATAGAAAAATACTTCCTTGCTATGAGGTTACTGAATTTATAAAAGGTATGAATTTAAACTTTTAACTGATAGTATCCTGGTATTTCAATAATTCGGGATTCCTCAGGATGGTATTTTATAATGAAATCTATTCTCAAGGATGCATTTAAGCAAAATTAATTTCCTGTAACTCTGTATACACAGGGCCCTGCGGGGTAAGCTTGGATGAAAAAAGTATCACACGGGGAAACGTTGCACTACCAAACTCCTGTGTGGCAAATGTTTGCAGGCGTTTGTGAATTGTTTCGGTGAGCTTACGACCCTTTCGTATGCGGGCAAGCGTCAGGTGTGGCACAAAAGGACGGTCTTCTTCCTTAATGCCGTATTTTTTTGTAAAATTCTGAATGCAGGTAACAAGTTCATTGATGGATTTCTGATTGGTTTCTATTGCTGTCCATATAACCGATGGATTTTTACTGTTTGGAAACATTCCTATACTTTTTACTACATAGGGTAGGGGTGGAATGGTGAAACGTAATGATGCAAATTCAGATTCAATTGCCCGTGCAACATTGCCTTCACATTCCCCAATAAATTTCAATGTTAAATGATATAACGAAGGTTCAACAACTTTTAGTACATCATTGTACTGTGAAAGCATAGCATATACGGGTTTTAAATTCTGGATAATTCCTTCGTCAATGGGTAATGCTATAAAAAGCCTGTTCATTCTATCTCCTCAATAATGCGAGGTACAACAAAATGGCTTTTTTCAAATTGTGGTGCAATATGTTCAACGTCTTCTACTGGCAATGATTCTTTAGCTATGTCTTCTCTAAACACATTGGATAATGGAACAATGTGATCAGCAGGCTGTATACTGGCTGTGTTAAGCTCATTTATCTTTTCAACATAACGGATAATGTCTTCAAGCTGTGTGGTGAATTCCTGCTTTTCTTCAGCGGTCAGCTCTAAACGTGCTAATTCACATACTTTGTTAATGACTGATTCATCAAATCTCATTAATCATTCCTCCCATCTGGAACTAAAAAGTGATTGCCTTTTGTCCTATATTCTTTACGTACAAATGTACAATCAACTATTTTTTCATTATCAGGAGACTTTATTGTAATTTCAACGGTAAACTGACGTTCTTGCACAGGTATCCATTTACCTGCTACTACCATGCAGTGTATATCCCCTGATGGTATGAAAGGCAATGTACATGGAATAACGTCGCTTGAAAAATCAATGTTTTGCACTTTGCCTGAATACGCAAGCAATCGCTGTGGAGTTATTATCGCATCAACATTTATAAAACCATATGCTGGTGAAGAAAGATAGCTTTTACATTCATCATTGGTCAACATTGGGGAGCGGGTTTTGCCATATGTTATTGCAATCTCTTTAAGTATGATTGGCTGGCTGCTTTTGTTTTCTATAAGTATTAAAAAAAAGGGTATTTTTGGTAGCCTTCCACTTTTTGACCTGTCAATGAACTGGCTACCTGCGGCAATCCGTACCCAGGTTTCTTCGGTGAATGGTTCTATGGTAACAGTAATATCACCAAGGTTTTTTACAGCAACAGGCAATTCATCCAATGACTTTACCGTATGGACAAGGCCAAACTGTGTTTTGCAGGCCAGTAAAAGAGCCAGCACACATACTATAGAGAGTACTTTTATATTGGTAATGTGATTATGCATGGTATGCAAACAATAACAGGGTGATAGTTCATTTGTAAAGTTTTTTACACATAATCACGTAAGAAAATTATGAGATAGTAAATCAAAATTATATTGCAATAATACTGGATGGTATATCCATGTGTTTGTAATTATACGTTACTGGGGAATCATGAAACGATATATTGTTATATATAGTATTAGCATCGTGTTGCTTTGTGCTGCATGCAGCAGTAAGCCAGTGGTAACAAAATTGCTTCAGACTGATTTAACTGTTGAGTATAATCTACAGCTTCTGAACGAATTGTATTCTGATACTGTGTATGTTGACCCATGGCTGCAGAAGCCGTGGATTGTGAAAGTTGCCCATGATATCGATAAAGAAAAAAAATGGTCAAAGGCAACACGTTCACTGGTGATTGCTGCAACAAAACAAAGCGCAGGAAAGGTTTTGTTTCCACTGCAACATGGCGGAAAGCTTTCTTTTGACTGTGCATCAATGGGTCAGGGCAGGCTTATTGTACAGTTACTATCGCCCACAAAAAAAAAAGTATTGGGTGAATATAGCCTGTCTTCCTTGCCATTTACGCATGTACAGTGCAACATACCTCATTCATTTGCTGACGCAAAGCTTGTTATGGAATTTCAATCGTATTCAAAAGATCCCGCATATTGTTTTGTTGCCAATGCTGTAGTCACGCATAGAGATAATGACTTTAAAAAACCAAATGTAGTGTTTATTTCCGTGGATGCTTTGCGCGCCGATGCAGTACACTGTATTATCCCAAAGTACAACATTACTCCTAACATGGATGCACTGGCAGCTGATGGTGCTGCGTTCACCAGACACTTTGTGGTGGCAAACTGGACACGCCCTTCAACTATTGCCATGCTTTCGTCGGTTTATGGTTCAGCAACAGGTGTTAACATTTACTACTTTCAGGTGTCAAAGCAGGAAAAACATTATTTCTATACACAAAGCGGAGTGGTGCCTTTGCCAGTTCTTTTTGGTAACAATGGGTATATTACGCGTTCTATTGGCAACAACGCATTTATTCTGGATCATTCAGGTATTGGCGTTGACCTTGGCTTTGATGATATGTCCGAGTATGAGCGTCAATGGGAAGATACCATGGATATTGCTGATGAGGTGATACAGTGGATCACTGCCAATAACGATAAACCATTCTTTCTTTTTATTAATTTCAATGCTCCACACAATGCCTATATCCCACCCCCGCAGTATTTGGATCCACTTAGAAAATCAATTAAACATGTGCATCCGTGGTTCAGGCGATATTTAGGTGAGGTTGCTTACACTGATGATTATATTGGGAGGGTGGTGACAGCGTTGAAGAAGCTAAACCTGTATGATAATACCATTATTGTGGTTACCACCGATCACGGTGAAGTGTTTAACAGCGTACATGAACACAGCCCATACACTGATAAAAAGTCAATATTTACCCATGGGCAGACAATGTATGATGAAGAATTGCATGTGCCATTAATTATCAAGCTGCCAAAAAATATCTTTAGTGATTCTAAGGCGGTGCCCTATCAGGTGCGTAATATTGATATAGCGCCAACGGTGTGTGAATTAAGTGATATACCAGTGCCCGATAGTTACCAGGGAAAAACTCTTATGAGTATTATTGCAGGCAAAGAACTGCAGGACAGGCCTTTATACAGTGAAGGCAGGCTCATGTATGCAGTCAGGATTGACAATTTCAAGTATGTTGAAAAATTTTACGGATTTGGGATTAAGCCGCATCACTGGGGTGGGGCTCAGGTTGATGAGTATTATGAATTATATGATTTGAATCAGGATCCTGATGAGCTACATAATATTGTGGCTGTTGATACAAAGAAAGCGTTTGAAATGCAGCAGAAATTGTATGCACTACGGTTTAAGCAGCCAGAGAATATTCTGTATGCTAAAAAGGATGTCAAGGGTAGCATCAGTGTCCGTGAAGGATTTTTTTATACGGTGGAGTCTAGTGGCGTGGTGAAAAAAATTTCACGGCAAAAGTACATGTTCAGCCTTAAAAAGGGGCAACGCCTTGTTTTTTCAACTATTCCATCACGCACTGCCTGTTATATTCAATCTGATGGCAGCGTTGCGCTGTGGGGATACAGTGGCACTGCTCTTCCTGAAACTGATGGCATGTATGTCTTTGATACAACACAGCCACTGTTACAGAAAATGCCGGATGATGCAGCGTTGCGTCTATTTCCTGATGAACTCATTGTGTGGAGTAAACCACAGAAGGGTGGCATACAGAAGGTATCAGAACATGTAGCCATTTCAGATGAAATGAATACGCTTCTCAAACAGTGGGGTTATATTCAGAACGGTGGTGCGCGCTAAGTTCACCGTACTATATCCTGTATCCATTCTATTGTTTGTCCTAATATGGTTATACAATCAAATCGTAGAGTATACTGGTTACTATTGTAGTGTGGATTCTGAATAAGGAAATAGGTTGCCACGGCGCGCAGTGCTTTTTTCTTTTTATTGGTGATAGCATATGACGGATTACCGTAAGATAATGTATGGCGTGTTTTAACCTCAAAGAACACAAGCAATGTATCCTTGATGCCAATGATGTCAATTTCCCCATAGCGTCCATAGCGAAAATTCTGTTCAATAACTGAAAATCCCTGTTTTTCAACATAATCTTTTGCAAGGGTTTCTCCTTGCATGCCATACTGGTGGTTGTTCATTGGTATACTCCGCTATGTATCTATAGTTAGATTACAGTACTTCAAAAAGATTTACGCCAATTTCGGCTTCATCAAGTGCCCGTGTTATATATAGAGCTTTTTCTTCAAGAAGGTTAACGATAATGGTATCGGTGAACCGTTTTTTATTTGAATCAATAATGAGCTTAACAATGGGACGCAATGGCTTTTGTGGGATAGAACCAATAACAATTCCTATGGTGCCATTGCTAAGCTCAACTATGGAACCAATAGGATATACTGACATCCTTGACAGGAATATACGCAATATAACAGGATCAAATTTATTGATTCCGCTTGAAAGCAAATTCTTCATTGCCTGATAGAAGAATACACGTTTGCGGTAAGCTCTGTTTGCTATCTGGGCTTCGTATGAGTCAGCTATTGCAGCTATACGGGCATATTCATCAATTTGTGTGCCTTTTAAGCCTCTGGGGTATCCTTTACCATCATACTGCTCATGGTGTTGCAGGCATACAAGGGCACTTTTTTCAGGTATCTTCCCCAATTGTCGCAGTGCTTTATATCCATGCAGAGGATGGGTTTTTATCTGGTTAAATTCATGCTCAGTAAGGTTGGATTGCTTATGCATAATGTATGCGGGTAGTTTAATCATACCGGCATCTATAAGCATGGTGCCAATTCCCAGTTCACGAAGTTTCAGAGGTGTATATTTCAATGCCATGCCAATAAGCAGTGAGTAAAATGTGACGTTAACGGAATGAACAACTAAATAATTTTTTCCTTCTTCCAGTCCATATAAAAATAAAAAGATATTGGGATAATTCTTCATAATTTCCATTATTTTTGTTAAGGAAACATCAATTTCATCAATAGCAAACTGTTGATCTGCTTTTATGGCGTTGTGGACATTTCCAACAGCTTTACATGCATCTTTATGTATTTCTATCAGGGGCACCCGTTGGGTAAGAAGCTTATTGTAATCATCAATGATTTTTTTAGCTTCATCGCTTTCGGTCATGGTAGCCCGGGCAGTAGCTGCCTTGATTTCCTGCTCGGTTGACACTAAATTGCCAGCAGTTTCAACCTCACTGACCCCCCACCGCATAAGTTTTTTTATATCATCAAGCTTGATGGACACATTAGCAGCAACCAGCATATTGTTACTGTCTATATAAACGGGTTTATCAAACCTCATCCCGGGTTTTAATTCATCAACTGGTATTTTTCGCATTTCAGCCATAGGTGTCAAATTTTTATGTTATCCCCTTATTCACATATTGTTTATGAACTTAATATTATAAAAAGTGTATTATTTCAATTCAATTTTTTTCTAAAATCACTGTTTATTTGATAGCAATACGCCAGTACAACTGCAACAGCCCTGTAAAGGCTTTCAGGTATATATGAACCGGTTTCCAGGGATGAAAGTACCGCTACAAGATCTTTGTCCTGATAAATAGGTATATTATACTCTTTTGCTTTGTCAAGAATACTTTTTGCAAGTTTTCCTTTACCCTTAGCAATGACTTTGGGGATGTGTTCTTCAACTGAGTACTGTAGTGCTACAGCTATGTTTTCCATTATGGACTTTCCTATACAGAAAAATCAATACTATATTGTATATACATATTGTTAATTAATGCAATAATTTTTTCTTCCCAATCACTTCTTTGTATACAGCTACAGGCTGCTTTTTTCCCGGTTTGTTCATGGATACTGCGTGCTATTATAGGGCATTGCTGATGTAATTGGCTGAAGGCAGCGTCAGTAAAACAGTATATGGTAGCAGCTATCGTATCCTTCCCGGTTATCATAATATTCAACTTCCCTAAATGTGAAAATGTCACATCAATACACACATAATTATCATCGGAAAGAATATATGCATCACTGAATGAATTGCCATCATACAATGGCACTGTGAACACATTTCCGGAGCTATCGCCCAGATATTGTACAAGGCTTTCAATGTCATCTTTTGACATCATTGACATAAGGCTTTCAATATCATCATCATGAAGCTCAAAATCCTGTAATGAACTATCGCCAATATTTTGTAATATATGCATAGTTAAACTTATACCAGTGTCTTTAGATAAAGTGTAACAAAATTTTTGCAGCAGCCTTTCCGGTACACCTTTTTGCAACAACCGTTGTAAAAGCGGGGCAATCACCGTAAATGTATATTCCCGGTTAGCATTTGTGTCAAACAGTGCCTTGTGTATGGAAAACACAGTCAGCGAATCTATAGCATTGAGGTTTCGCATAAATAATGCATAGTTTGAGGGTGTTGCACTCAGTATATTGGTATTACCCAGAGCTTTAGGTTCAACCAGTGAAAAAATAAAACGGTTACCAGTTATTGTATCAAATTTTAGCAATATATGGTTGGATTGTGGAAGCCCTCTGGCAAAACGTGTTTCAAAAATCTGATTTCCCACACGCACCATAGCGGTGTTTGCTGTTAAACGTTTTGTGATGGTACCTACAACAATCTGACCGCTTTTCAGTGTAATGGCTGATGAGTGCGTACGGTGTGCGCTAACAATGTTGTCTGTAATTTTCATGGAAATAGCGATAGTTCATAGAATAAACGTGCAACCGGTTCATAGGTCTTCCGGTGCAGAGGCGATGGTCCGTATTTTTTTATGGCATCAATATGCTTTGCAGTTGCATACCCTTTATGGTGTGCAAAGCCATATTCAGGATATGTTTCATTAATGCTAATCATATATTCATCACGGGTTACCTTGGCAATGATTGATGCTGATGCAATGGAAATCGACAGGCAATCACCCTTGATAATGGACTTATACGGCAGCGATAGTGGAAAAGAAAAATTGCCATCAAGAAGCACTGTGTGGGGTGTGTGTGGGCATTGTTGCAAAAGCGTAGTGATGGCAAAATATGTGGCTCCGTTTATATTCTTTTCATCAATTATTTCAGGCGGCACAAGAAGGCAATCATACCACAAACAATAGTGTGTAATGATATCTTTTGCCTGAATGCGTTTTTTATAGGGCAGCTTTTTTGAGTCATTTATATAACGTAAAATTTCTTCCGGGGGATTGCTGAATATTTCAGCAGGATAGATAACCATAGAAACAGAAAGAGGCCCTGCTAAAGAGCCCCTTCCTGCTTCATCTATGCCAGCAATAATGGTATAGCCTTTTGTACATTCTTCCTGTTCTATTGCAAAATCAGGTTTTGCACCCATACAGTGTTATGCATTTGTTTCAGTGTTTTCTGAATTGTCAACAACCTCATGTGTTGCAGGTGTTTCAATGGCTTTTTTACGGGAACGCACTTCTTTAAGTTTTGCTGATTTACCAGTTCGTTCACGCAGAAAATAAAGTTTTGCTCTTCGTTTTTTGCCCTTTCTGACCACAGTAATTTTTTCAATTCGTGGAGAATGCAGCGGAAATATCCTTTCAACGCCAACATCATAGGAAATTCGTCTAACTGTGAAGGTTTTGCTAATGCCTTTATTATCAATAGCAATAACGATGCCTTCATATACCTGGATTCGCTCTTTGTCCCCTTCAATTATCCTGTAGTGGACTTTAACGGTGTCGCCCACCTCAAAATTTACGTCACGGTAACTTTTACTGAATTCATTTTGTACTAACTGTATTGCTTTCATTGTTCTACCTCGTCCTTTTTTGCTTTATACAATCTATACAGATCAGGCCTTACTGCCTTTGTCTTTTCAATACTTTTTTCCAGGCGCCATTGCCGTATTTTTTCATGATTGCCACTTATCAGTATATCCGGTACTGCCATCCCGTCAATTTCACGCGGGCGTGTATACTGCGGATATTCTAAAAGATAATTTTCAAAGCTTTCCTCAAGCAGCGACTGTGGATTTGACATAAATCCTGGTATATATCGGCACAATGCATCAATAATGGTTAATGTTGCATACTCGCCGCCTGAAAGGACATAGTCGCCAACAGAAATTTCATAATCAACAAAACGGTCAATCACTCGCTGGTCTATGCCTTCATACTGGCCACATATAAAACAGTAACTATCGTACAAAAAAAGCTTTTTTACAAGTTCCTGTGTTAGCAATTCTCCTGATGGTGACGGGTAAATGACTGTTGAGTCACCCTTATGCAATTCAATGGCTTTAAATAAGGGTCCTGGCATAAGCACCATACCGCTTCCGCCACCATACGGATAATCATCACATTGACGATACTGGCCTTCGCCCCACTGTCGCAGGTTTATTATTTCAAAACGGCATAGACCTTTTTCAACTGCTTTTCCCATAAGCCCGGTTTGCAGGGGGCTTTCAAAAAATTCCGGAAACAGCGTAATAATTTTAAAGATCTTCACTCAATAAGCCCTTCAATAGGGAAAATCTCAAGAATTCGTTCGTGCAATCGATTGGTGCTTACCATACTTTCAACAAACGGTATAAGGTACTCTTTGCCTTCGGGTGTTTTGAGTACCAGTGTATCGGCTGCACCGGTTTGTATAATATCGGTTACATGGCCAAAGATTGTATTATTATAGTAAACAGTGCAACCAATGATTGCTGAATAATGATAACTATCAGGTTCAAGTGTTACTTCAGTATCACCTGAATCAATGAAAATTTCACATCCCTTTATTGCGTTTGCAGCAGTTACATCATGTATGCCATCTAAATACATGTATCCTGTACGTTTTGCTGCAAAGGTAAAACCTGTTAAGGTAAATGCTTTGTAATGCCCGCGTATGTTCACATACACCGGAACATCACCGGAAAATCGCTCAGGGAAATCGGTAATTATATGAACTTTAAGGCATCCATCTAATCCATGGATGCCGGAGATGACTCCAATACGAAAATATTCTTTACTGCTCAATCAAGTATTTCCAGAACTATCCTTTTACCTGTTTTTGTGGCTGATGCATTTAATATGGTTCGAATTGCACGCGCAATCCTTCCATGTTTGCCAATAACTTTTCCAATGTCCTCTTTGGTGACCTTTAATTCAAGAATAGTAGATTTTTCTCCTTCTATCTCCCTTATTTCAACTTTATCGGGATGATCAACGAGAGATTTAACCATGTACTCCACAAGTTCCTTGTAATTCATCGTTATCGCCTCCGCCTGTAAGATTGGAATAAGCCTTTATATACCGGCTTTCTTAAGTAATTTTGCGATAGTTTCTGTGGGCTGAGCACCTTTTTTCAGCCACTCTGCTACTTTTTCCCTGTCAACAACAAACTGTTCACCTTTAACTATGGGTTGATAATGTCCCAGGCTTTCAATAACTGCACCATCACGACGTTTTCGTGAATCAACCACCACTACCTTATAGAATGGTTTTTTCTTGGTTCCAGCGCGTTGCAATCGGATCTTTACCACGTATCTACCTCCTGAAATAATTAGTGGATGATTATTTTTGATTAGTATTTTTTGTCAATACAAAATATAATACAACATATACCATAAATCAAGGATAAACTGAAAGATTTTACAGAGTAATATAAAAAGACCATGTATTGAAATATATAGTAGTGTATTAGCACATTTGTAAAGCACGTACAAATTTTATTGGGTTTATTATTATCCCTTTTTTGCTATTTCCAGTAACTTTCGCGCCTGTTTATTTATATCAGAAGATTTAAAGACACTGCTACCGGCAACAATAACGTTGGCACCAGCTTTAACTACATCAGCAATGTTATCTTCGTTAATACCACCGTCAACTTCAATAAGTGTATTACAATTATTGGTGCGTATAAATGTATTGAGTTTTTCTATCTTTTTTAAAGAAGATGGAATAAATGTCTGTCCATAAAATCCCGGCTCAACTGACATGAGCAGGACCATATCAGTATATGCAAGAATATCAAAAAGCTGTTCAACAGGTGTGGCAGGATTTATGCTTATACCTGCTTTTATACCACAATTTTTTATGCTCTGCAACAGCCGCACCGGTTGCCGTGTGCTTTCAAAATGTATGGTTAAAAAATATGGCTTGCAGTCTATAAAGCTTTGAAGCGATAGCTCTGGTTTTTCAATTATCAGGTGTATGTCAAGGGGTATATCAGTGTGTTGCTTAAGATTTTGTATGTAGCCGGGGCCAATGGTGATGTTGGGCACAAAGCTGCCATCCATAACATCAATATGCAGAAAATGCATGCAGGAGTGGTCAAATGTTGGAACCACAGATCCTAAGGTTGAAAGGTCAGTGGCAATAATAGACGGCGATAGTAAAATGGTATCAGTCAAATTCTTCAACATCAAAACTTAAGACCTTAACCTGCTTTTTATTGCACATAACGTATACACGTGCATTCCCCGTACGGTGGAACACACAATCAATAGTGTTGCCGGGTTTCAAATTTTGCGAAAAACACAACCTCTTTGATGTATTATCACTTACATATATTTCATACAATCCTTCGTTTTCATCTCCAGGTACGGTGTATTTGAGGCGTTCATACGCATAATAGGGTTTGTCCTTCATTTCGTAATAGTATACCTGAATGGTTACTGTTTGCCCTTCTGTGATTGGCTGGCCTTCCAGTGGGGTAACACTGGCTATAATGCCACTTTGTGCAATATCGCTGGTAGGCAGTACGGTAAATGAAACAAACACCTTCTTTGACATAAGAAGAGGGAAACACAGGTCAACTGACTGACCCACAACTTTTGGCATAACAGGCTGTGTGGCGCTTCCACTTGATACAAGCAGGTTAACCTTGCGGTCCAGTACAATCTTTTCACCTGATTTTGGGCTCTGATCAATAACCACATTATCAGCAGTTTTTTCAGATGGTATATAAGAAATGACTCCAACACGCAGCGATATAGTTTTATCGTACAGATGAAGATTTTTAAGCTTATTGAGAGCAAAAGGCAATTCCATACCAACCACGCTGGGCATATCAATGGTGAGGTTACTTCTGCTGACTAAAAGGCGTATGGTGCTGTTCTCAGAAACTATCTCCCCTGGTTCAGGATACTGCCGTAAAATAATGTCATTGTCAATATCATGTACATCATAAAATTTAAGCTGAGGCTTTAATCCTTTGCGGATGAGGCTGTTATGGACATCAGCGTAACGCTTGCCAACAACATCAGGGATTTTGACTTCTTTTTCGGGTTTGGTTAATACCACAACAATGATAGCTGAAACTATCAGGTATAGTGATATAGCTATAAAAATTATAAACGCAATGCGGCTGTAAGGGTGCTTAAGCCATCCTTTAGAGCGTTCTATAACATCTTTCAGTGAATACCTGGGCATTGTTTTTTCCTTCTATAGGTAGTGAAGTAAACTGTATAGTAGTATCATAACAATGAGATTTGAACACAAGCAAAATTTGTTTTTTGCGTCAAGAATAATTTTGGTGATTTTTTTATGATGATAGCAAAATGTAATACACATTATACGTGTAACTATTAAATACAATAATTTTTATCTCTTCCAGAAGTGAGGCATACAAATTACCAGAACAGTATAAAGTTCTAAACGCCCAACTATCATGGCAATTGACAGTACCCATTTAATATAGCTTTCATAAAATGCATAGTTTTTTGTAGGACCAACTTTTGCAAAACCTGGGCCAATATTACCTAATGTAGCCAGGGCTGTTGTGAATGATGTGGTAATATCATGCCCATCAAAAGCTATAACAAATGTAACAGTAAGAAGAATCATTATATAAAGGAAAAAGAAGCCCATCACTGCATAAACAATATTTTTTTTCACCATATTGCCACTGATCTTTAATGCAAACACACCCCGGGGATGGATTAATAATTTCATTTCATTGAGTGCCTGTTTTAAAAGTATAACAAGCCGTACCACTTTTATGCCACCACCCGTAGAGCCAGAACACCCGCCTACAAACATAAGAATAAAAAGAATTGTATGAGCAAAGGGAACCCATTGCTCATAGTCAGCTGTAGCAAATCCGGTTGTTGTCAGGATACTTGCAGCCTGAAAGGATGCAAACCGTACACATTCTCCTATGGTTTGATAGGTAGTACCATACAATGAAAGGGCAATTAACGTGGTTGAAGCAATGAATATAAATAAAAAAGCTTTTAATTCTGTATCGCGAATAAGTGGTTTGAATCTCCCTGTCAATAAACGATAGTGCAGTGAAAAGTTTATTCCCGCTATAAGCATGAAAACGGTAATGACACCATCAATATAGGCTGAATTGTAATGCCCCACACTTGCATTTTTTGTTGAAAACCCCCCTGTTGCAAGTGTACCAAATGTATGAGAAAGGCTATCAAATAAATCCATTCCCCCAATCATAAGCAACAGAGTTTCAAGTATAGTAAATCCAATATATAATAACCACAGTGTTTTTGCAGTTTTGGTAATACGGGGTGAAATCCTGTCAACCGTTGGTCCGGGAGCTTCAGCGCGAATAAGCTGTAGCCCTCCAATACCCATCATGGGAAGTATTGCTACAGCCAAAACTACAATACCCATACCACCAAGCCAGTGTGTTAACGAGCGCCAGAAAAGTAACGATCTGGGCAAGGATTCAATATCGGTTAGAATTGAAGCACCTGTTGTCGTAAAACCCGAAACAGTTTCAAAAAATGCATCAGTATACGATGGTATTGCTCCGGATATATAAAATGGCAAAGCGCCAATAATTGAAGCAGATATCCAGCTAAACGTAACAAGAAGAAACCCATCACGGGTGGTAAGTATTTCAACTTTTTTATGACGTAAAAGTATGAGTATCGTTACCGCAATAAGTATCACTACTGATATAGTAAAGGCAAAAGCATGAAAGCTATGGAATTCACCATGATACAGTGCAATGCCAGCTGGTATTGTCATAAATGATGATACAATTATAATAAGAAATGATAGAATTTTGATAATTAATAGAGGATTCACTTGCTGTTTACCTCGTTAACCCTGTATAAATTGTTCAAGGTCAGGTATGGACGTTTTTTCTGCAATTATGATAACAAGATCGTTAGGCTCTATTACTATGTTTCCATGAGGTAAAATGTTTGTGTTATTTCGTACAACAGAAAGAATAATGGAATTTTTTGGGAATAGCATATCTTTGAGTGGTTTGCCAACTAAAGGATTCTTTTCATCAACTGAAAATTCAATAACTTCAGCTCGTCCATGAAAGATGCTATGCAAACTTTTTATGTTACCTCTTCTGATAAATTTCATTATTGCATCAACGGTGCTGAGTTTGGGATTAACTGTTACGTCAATATCTAATCGTGATGCAATAGCCAAATAGCTTGAATTTGTGACAAGAGCAATTGACCGTTTGATCCCCATACTTTTTGCATAAAGGCTGATAAGCATATTGAGTTCCTGATTATCGGTTACGGTAACTATAAGGTCATGTTTTGCTATTTCTTCTTCATGGAAAACACTTTCATCAGAAATATCAGCATTCAGGATAAGCGCATCAGGAAATTTATCAGCTAAAAACTTGCATCGTTCATAATCAGTTTCAACAACAGTTATTTTTCTTCCAGTTCTAATTAAATATTCGCAGGCAAGGGATCCAACACGGCCTCCGCCAATGATTACTATGCGGTCAATCTTTTCCTGTTTTTTCCCCACCTGAATAAAAATCCTTGTAAAATTTTTTTGCGTTGCCATTAAATAGATATTATCACCTTCGCGGACAATGGTATCACCTGTTGGGATTAAAAAGTCATTATTACGCATTATTCCTGAAATAAGAAATGGTTCAGAAATTCCCTTGCGTATGTCCTTAACTGTTTTATTGGCAAAATATGACCCTCTGGTTACTACTATGTTGCGCATCTGTAGGTCGGTATTTTCAAAGAACATCACATCACTGTCTGCACCAAGTGCAATAGTGTTTGCTATCTGGCGAGCTGTTTCTACCTCCGAATTGACAATCAGGTCAATACCCAAGAAAGATTTCCCCATAATCTTTGATTTAGAATAGTCAATATTACGGACACGGGCAATTTTTAGCGGGACATTAAATTCACTGGCAACAAGGCCACAGGCAATCATGTTTACTTCATCAGAGTTGGTTACACTTATAAAAATTGAAGCGTCTTTAGTCCCTGCACGTTTTAAAGAAGATACATTAGTGCCATCATCATTTATTACCATACAGTCAAGATGTTCAGATATAAATTTGGCGCGTTCAGGATTCTTTTCAAGGATCACTACGTCTTTCCCTTCGGCAATAAGCTGTTCAGCTATCTGATATCCAACGACACCTGCGCCAAGGATTACGGTATGCATTGTTTATCACCCTTTATGTTGGATGTGATACTGGATAAGAGAAGTATACAGTATAATTCAAGATAAAATCAATACAATACATTATACTGTCAATAATAAAAATTGATACATTAAAGTACATTTGTAAAATTAAAATAACATCATATTGTATAGCTTAAGCGATAGTTACTGTTATTTAAAAAAACGCAGGAATACATTAACCAATAGAGTTAGAATGATGCTTATGATAAGCATAGTCATAAAAGGAAAATAAACGGTCATATTGCCTTTACTGTACATTACATCACCAGGCAACTTTCCCAAAAATTTAGGAAATACCTGAAATAAGATTCCGGTTAAGATTAACAGTATCCCTGCTAAAATTAATAATCTACCCATTTTTTGTTCCACCTCCTATCAAAAGAGCGTTCATGATGAGTATGATCGTGTTGTTGTCTTTAGATTACCACGCCTCTGCGGGGCTTGTAATAACGGCGCTATATAATATACCAAAATACTTTATTCTTGACAATCCCTTCCATATACTATAGGATAAAGATGAAAAAATGTTACTGATGTTTTTAAGAAATTATTATATAACAATAACTGAATATATTCTTTGCCATACTAAACTTAATGAGTAGGTAGTACTTGCTATGTATATATGAGTTGCCATTATTAGAAATAAATAATGGCAAAAGATTATAGTGTAATCATATGGAACATTCTATTGACAAAAATTTCAGGATTAAAGAGCTTATTGATAATCTTCCAGATATTGTTATTTCGGTTGATTATCCTTCTGGTATTATACAGTATGCAAACGTTAATGCAATTGAACGTTTGGGATTTTCAATAAAAAGAGCAAAAACGTTACGCGACCTTTCGTATTTTGTTATCCCAAAATACAGAAGAAAATATCTACAACACTGGCGGGATATAAAAGATGGGATTCTAATACCATCGCTTGTTTTTGAGGTAAAAACAATTGATGGCAGAATTATATGGGTTGAACAGAAAAATATTTATATCAAACAGGGTGATTCGGTTATCCGGATACATGCAGTAATTCGCGATATTACCGAGCGCAAACGCTTAGAAGAAGAGATGCTACAGGCTTTTTACTTTTCTGAAAATCTTTTTTTGCATTCACCATATATAATATTGCTCTATGACAACGAGGGATATATCAAGCGGCAGAATATGACATTCAGAGCTATCGCTGAGCATGTAGATAATATGATACCCAATTATAATGTGTGGAAAGATAAACAAATACAAAAATACGGTATTGATCTTATTTTCAAAGAAGTAATGCGCGGTCGTATTATGGATATACCTCGATTCCCTTATACAGTTAAAATTAAAGGTGAGGATGTCACATTTTATTTTGCTGGAAAAGCTTTTCCGTACATGCGTTCTTCACGTGAACCTGAAGGGTTTGTGGTGATGCTTGAAGATGTTTCGGCACGGCAAAAACGTGAAGAGGAAACCCTTGAAACAAAACGGCTTGAAAGTGTAGGGCGGCTTGCCCGTGGAATTGCGCATGAATTTAATAATATACTGGCTGGCATATCAGGTTTTGCCGAGATTCTTTTACGAAAATTGTCCCCCGATGATCCTAATAGGCATTTTGCAACCAGGATATTTGAAGCCGCAAGTAAAGCTGCAACACTTACCAATCAATTGTTAGGATTTGCCCGTGGGCAGCTGTATAATCCATCGTATCTGGATATTCGAGCTCCCATAATGTATGCCATAGGTGCCACGCCAAATCTGCATAATAGAATCACTATTAAGAAAGAATTTGAAGAATCTGAGTATAAAGTATATGGTGATGTTAACCAGCTGCGGCAGGTATTTATTGAAATACTGCGCAATGCTGCAGAGGCAATTGGCACAGAAGGCGAAATTGAAATTAAAGTAACGTATGTGAGTAATGAATTTCTACCAGCAGAGATCAGAAAAAAATATATCAAATGTGTTCAGGTTGATATTATTGATTCTGGAACAGGAATTGATGATTCAATTATTCCCAAAGTGTTTGAACCCTATTTTACCACAAAAGATAAGTTAAAGCATACCGGCATGGGGCTGTCGATTGTTTTTGGGCATATAAAAAATCATGAAGGGCATATCACCCTATCGCGGGCAGAAAAAGGTACAAAAGTTACAATTTTATTACCTGCAATCAAAGAGCCTGACCTTGCAATATTAAAGCAACCACGTTATCAACGAATACTGGTTGTTGATGATAATAATGAAACATGTCTTTTATTACGCTCCTATTTTGAGGATAGTGGCGCGTTAGTTACCATATCCAATAATGGATTAAGTGCTGTTGAAATGATGCAGAATGCACCCAACCGATTTGATTGCATATTTCTGGATCTAATTTTGCCTGATATAAATGGTAAGGATGTGTTAAATAGAATAAGGAACTTTAATGCTCATGTACCGGTATTTATAATGAGTGGGTATGACATGTCTTCATTTATAAGTGAACATGGTAGTGATCAAAATCTTTTCTTTTTAATGAAGCCATTTAACTTAGAAGATCTGGATGTTTTATTAAAGTAAATTTTAATGTATTCCATATTTTTTCAGTTTTTCATATAGTACACTTCTGCTGATTCCCAGCATCTTGGCTGCACGTGATTTGTTATGATGAGCCAGGGATAGTACATAGATAATATGTTTTTTTTCAAATTCTTCTATAGCTCTGAAAAGGTTAAGGGGCGATAGTTCCTGTGAAATTCCTTCCTTATATTCAGGTAAAATTTGCATAAATGTTTCTTTTGACAGTATGGTATTGTCCTCAACAATCATTGCATGTTCAATAACATTCTGTAGTTCACGGACGTTGCCTTTCCATTCTCTATTGGAAAGCAGTTCCAATGCATCATCACGTATGCCGATAATGGTTTTTTGGAGGTCATGGGAGTACATATGTATAAAGTGCTCAGCAAGCACTGGTATGTCATCACGGCGCTCACGTAATGGTGGTATGTGAAGTTCAATTGCTGAGAGACGGTAGTATAGGTCTTCTCTGAAATTCCCCTGTGAAATTTCTTCATCCACGTTTATGTTTGTTGCGCTTATAATCCGTACATCAACTTTTACTATTTTGCTTGATCCTACCGGTTTGATTTCACGCTCCTGTAAAAAACGTAAGAGCTTGCTCTGTATATGCGGTTGAAGGTTCCCAATTTCATCAAGAAATATAGTACCACCGTTGGCTTCTTCAAATAGTCCTTTTTTATTTTTATCTGCGCCGGTAAATGCTCCTTTAATATGGCCAAATAGTTCAGATTCTATGATGGTTTCAGTAAGTGTGCTGCAGTCAACAGGTATAAACTGATTATGTTTTCTCTGGCTTTCTTCATGAATGGCACGGGCAATAAGCTCTTTGCCGGTACCGCTTTCGCCCAATATCATGACAGTAGCTTTTGAGCCAGCTATCCGCTTTATTTTGTTTTTAAGAGAAATGATAGTTTTATTGTTGCCAACTATTCTATCAATACCTGTTCTTTCCTGTGGTAAAGTGGTTATAATTTCCATTACAGTTGGTGTTGAATTAATCCCTTGCATTTTCCCTTGCTGTAAGATTTTTATATTGTTTCTGTGGCAAAAATACACCACTGTTACAGTATGCTTATTGCTTTATTACTATGCTTTCAGTTTTAATTTTTTATATTACTTTCAATGCCCCTTAAATAAAAGGGCTACATCATTTTTACCAGTAATCACAATAAATAGTATTTATACAATCATTTTTTTAAATTATGTTTGACCAAAGTGTCGTTATTTGCAACTATAATTCATAATTTTTTTAAAAAATTATGTAACGTATACTCCGCTGCTTGTTGCGGTGGTATGCAGGTATTTATTAATAAAATATTCTGAAGGAATAATTACTTAAAAAATAATTACATGCGTAGAAAGTGAAATATAAACAATGATTTCGATTTTGTTGATGTCTGACATCCATTTTGGTTCAGATAAGGCACTGCCATATATTGATGACAGTGTCAGATTTGCCACGTTCCAGAAGATCTGTATGATTGCCAGGCAGCATTCGATTTTTATTATTGCAGGTGATTTATTTGAAGGAACTATCGCACAGAATCCCTATTATAGTTCCATTAAAGAACTGTTGCAGTCATTAGTACAGGAAGGCGTAAAAATTATATACATTCCTGGCGAAGCTGAACTGGAGGATAACAACAATATAGATGTTATACATGAAATTCCTTCTACGGTTACGTTATTTGGCCGCTCCAAAAATTATTTTGATCTTGTTCTTGATAATGAGATTGTGTATTGCTATGGAGGGGATAGTGACATCGCGAGTATTACAAAGGCAAGCCAGGAAGGGTTCCATATTGGTATTTTTCATATTGACCTTGAAGAAAATAATCACAATACCGTTGATTCCCATGTGATTTCAGTTAAACTGTTAAAATCGATGCCATTAGACTTTTATGCACTGGGACATCACCATAATTTTTCAATGTATAAGTATAAAAATAAAATTATTGGAGCATATCCCGGGAGCCCGGAAGCTGTAGCACCTGGTGAAACCGGTGACAGATATGTCCTTTCAATTACTGTTATGAATAATGAAATTCATCAGATAAAACGTATAACAGTAAATTCATTACGGATAGAGTCGCTGACTATACAGTGCAATAGTATTAAGTCAAATGATGAATTGCATCATATACTTAAGCCATATAACAAACCTTCCATTGTTTTACACTGCACACTGGAAGGAGTCCGTTCATTTGACAGTAATCATATTGTGGCTTTATGTGACAGGTGTGCTGGTGTAATATTCCAGGACAATTCAAAGCTTTCAGGTGAATTTATATGTGCTAAGTATAAAGATGAGAAAACACTCAAAGGGTATTTTTTTACTGAATTGCAGAAAAATTTTGACAATGTTGCTGGGGATATAATGCTGGATATTATCAATGATATTGAAAATACCTGTTCAACATATAAAGGTGATCTGTGAAGTTAGTACGGAGTATAGTATCAAAAATTGGATTTGCAGAAAGCAAACAAACAGATTTTAATGAGGGGATTCATTTTATCTTTGGCAAAAATAATTCCGGCAAAACACTCATTTCAAAAAGCTTTATTGATACAATCTATCCTCAAAATCCATCATTAATTGATAGCGAAGCATGGGATACAATGTTTGCCACATTTACGCTTGAATGTAGTCAAACAAAAGTTGAGATTCAAAGAAAAGGCAATAAAGAAATAAAAATATTTGAAATTACATCAAATGGCAATACTCAAAACGAAGATACATACCCTTTGAGTTTCAATCCGGGGAGTTTGTCCGTTAACTGTCTTTCTAAGTTGCACGGACTTTTTAATAAAGATACATTTGCAATCCTTTGTTATATCCCTTCACCGCTTGATACACAATACTACAGCAAAGATTTTTCTGACAGCATGAAATCAGTTCTTTTGTTAGATAGATCATTATATTATTATGCCTTTTCCAGGTTGTTTACTGATACGATAAACAAAACAGGCAATTATCAGGCTCATGTGCTGGCAGAGATTCAGAACAAAATAAAACATTGCAAAACAAAACTTGATTTACTGCAACTTAAGGAACAGAAACAGAAAAAACATCGTGCAGAAATACAGGAAGTTAATGAAAGAATTACGTCATATACCAATGACATTAATGAACTTCGGAAAAAGATAGAAGCCTGTAATAGATATATGGATACACTGGTTGCTATTGATAATGTTAAAAAGCAGATAGCGGATGTTAATGGTCAGATAGAAGCTCTTGAAGAAAAATTAGAAACTATAGAAAAATATACAAAACTGATAGCCAGCAAATATCCCCAGTTTAAAGACTTTTCCTCGGAAAAGAGGAACAATATTCATGCAATGCAAAACATTTACCGGCAGATACAGGCTATTTCTGAAGAGATAGAAACTATTATCTTTGGACAGGAAAGCAAAAATCATGCACTTGCACGTAACCTGCTCATTATTAATATTATACTTGCGTTAGGGGTGCTATTTGTATTTTTAAAACCAGTTTTTGGGATAACCTCTATGCATCGCTGGCTACTGGTAAGTTTATTAATTTTGATTCAGATATCAAGTATAGGGTATTACCTTATTTATGTAATGATGCATTCGTTTAAAAAAATAGTCTTGCCGTTACAGCAACAAAAAGAAACATGTCAGATTAAATTAGAGACGTTGCTGAATCAGAATGGCATATCACTGGATGGGATAACCATTGATGAAATATATGAATTTTTGTTGCAGTATTTTGAAGAATATAATGAATATAATGAAAAGCAGATAGACCTTTTGACAATACAGAAAGAAATTGATGAGAGTACTTCAATTGATATTCTTGCAGAGGAAAAAAGAAAGCTTGAAAGCAATGTAAAGATGTTGAGTGACGAGCTTCATAACCTGCAAGAAGATATTGGAATAGCAATAGAATCTGCAGAGCATTGTATGACAATAAAAATGAGTTTGCAAAATGAACTGGATGAAAAAAAAGCTTTACTGGTTGAATCACAGAACAAGCTGGATAATATACCTGAGGAGATTATTGATTATGAAGATGAGAAGAATAGTATATTACAGGAGATAGATGATCTGGAAAAAGAGCTGAAAACTATAAATGAAAAAGATCGTCTCATTAATATTATTATAACTTCATTTGATACTGCAATGCAGCGTTATTTCAAGGATAGATTTAATATATTAACAGGAAAAATAAAAATAATGCTACAGGACCTTACACAAAATAAATTTGGAAAAATTGATGAGGAATATATAAAGAAAATAATAACACATTCAATTAATACGCCCAACCCCTCATTAAAATACTGTATATATGTTGCTGCAATCTTTGCTCTGTATGAATTACTCCAGCAGGAATTACCAAACATTCATCTGCCATTAATTATTGATGATCCATTTGTGCTTATGGATGAAGAAACAATGGGTGAGTTTATCAAAATATTACAACTGTGGGTCGGCAACAGGCAGGTGATTATTTTCACTCATAATTCCAATATAAAAAAATTGTGTGCAGTTACTGAATTGTAATTATGGATAAAAATGGACAGTTAACATTTTTTGATGATCCTTTGCTTCAGGGTATTAATGAAGCGTATACATTTATTGAAGCAGGTGATTTCACTCAGGCAGTAAAAAAGATAGATGACCTTATGACCATAAATCCCGATTACCCGGGACTGGCAGAAGCATACAGGGTTGCGCGCTTCTGGGAATCAAGGAAAAAGGCAATGCAGGAACTTCAAAAAGGGAAGGACACAGCAGATTTTCTTATGACCCAGTGGGAGGAGTTTGAAGCTTTTGCGCAAAACAGGGGGCTTGTTTGGGCAACAGCATATCAAAAAGCAATGCGGTTTGTTTTTTTCACTGCTTCTGAGCATTACACTATTGCATTCAATGACAGGGAAAACCCAACTGATAATCTGCAGCTTCTTATGCAACTGGGAACTTGTTTTATTAGGTTGGGCGAGTATCAGCATACTATTGAAGCATTAGAGTATGCTCGCAGTGCCTACCGAAGCAACGCATGTATATTATCACTTTTAGCTGAAAGCTATTATCATACTGGAGATGTGCCGCGGGCATTACTTTATTTCAGGGAGGCGTTCCTGCTTAATCCGTCTGAGATTGATATCCAGTTACTATCGGCCAAACCTATTATTGAAGCGTTAGAACTGGTTAAGCAACATAAACCTGATTGCTCTGATGTGCGGGAATGGGTTCCGGTTATGGCACATATTCATGATATTTTTTATGTTAAGCGACAGCTCAATTCATCACAGCTTGAAACCATAAAAAAAGATATTGTGAAATTAGAGGCAAGTTTTCAAACGCTGGATAAAGAGAAAATAGCACAATCAAATATTGTGCCACGCCTTATAAATCGCTATTTATGGATGCTTGATTATTTTGAATTTCAGCAATACGATCAAAAAAGTCTTTTTGATATCCACGACCGACTGCTTGCCATTGATAAAGGTCTTTTTGAAAGCTACTTTCAAAAAAAGACTTTTTCAAAACACTGATATTTTTTAAGTGCAAATAATGAAGAATTCCATAGCTTTCAGGGGAATTCATTCTTCGTAAAAAATTCATTGACACTATATATCGTACTCAATAATTAACATAGCTATTATTGTTTCACGGAATATTTTTTGACAATAGGTGGTAGAATATGGAATTGTCAGCATCATACGATCCAAGAATTGCCGAATCAAAATGGTATGCAATCTGGGAAAAGGAAGGGCTTTTTCATGGTGATGAAAATGACCCGCGTGAGGCATATTCAATTGTTATACCACCACCTAATGTGACGGGCAATTTGCATATGGGGCATGCCCTGAATAATACATTGCAGGATATCCTCATCCGCTGGCAAAGAATGAATGGCAAGGCAACGTGCTGGATGCCCGGTATGGACCATGCAGGGATTGCCACCCAGAATGTTGTGGAACGGCTGCTGTTAAAAGAAGGAAAATCCAAGTACGATGTGGGCCGTGATGAATTTGTAAAACGTGTGTGGGACTGGAAGGAACATTCAGGCGGCCAGATTAAAGAGCAACTCAAGCGTTTGGGTTGTTCTCTTGACTGGGTGCGTGAACGCTTTACATTAGATGAAGGCCTGTCGCATGCAGTACGTACTGTGTTTGTGACATTATATAAGGAAGGGCTCATCTATCAGGGGTATCGCATTATCAACTGGTGTCCACGGTGTGAAACAGCTCTCTCAGATATTGAAACTGAATATAAGGATGTAGCAGGCAAATTATACTACATCCACTATCCCTATGAAGATGGTAAAGGGTATATCACCGTGGCAACAACACGGCCTGAAACTATGTTAGGTGATACCGCGGTTGCCGTAAATCCCAATGACAGTCGTTATGCCCATTTAATAGGCAAACGGGTGATATTGCCGCTGGTTAATAAACCTATACCTATTATTGCCGATGAGTTTGTTGACCCTTCTTTTGGTACAGGACTTGTTAAGGTAACACCCGCACATGACCCCAATGACTTTGAAATGGGGAAGCGCCATAATCTTGAAGAAGTGAATATCTTTGATAAAAATGCAATCGTTAATGAAAACGGTGGTGTATACAAAGGCCTTGACCGCTATCAGGCCCGTGAAAAGGTTCTTGAAGATTTAAAAGCGTTGGGCCTATTGGAAAAGATAGAAGACCATAACCATGCAGTTGGCCATTGCTATCGCTGTCATACTGTTATTGAACCGTATTTGTCAAAACAGTGGTTTGTAAAGATTCAACCTCTGGCACAGGAAGCAATCAGAGTTGTTGAAGAAGGCAAAATACGATTTGTACCCCAGCAGTGGACAAAGATATACTTTGAATGGATGTATAACATTAAAGACTGGTGTATTTCACGGCAATTGTGGTGGGGACACCGCATACCTGCATTTTACTGCAAGGATTGCGGTCACATCATGGTAGAGCTTGATGACCCAACCGTGTGCAGTATGTGTAATTCAAAAAATTTGGAACAGGACCCCGATGTACTTGATACATGGTTTTCGTCGGCATTATGGCCATTCTCTACCTTTGGCTGGCCACAAAAGACAAAGTCGCTGGAAAAATTTTATCCCACCAGTGTACTGGTAACCGGTTTTGATATTATTTTCTTCTGGGTTGCCCGCATGATCATGATGGGCTGCAAATTCATGAATGATGTACCATTTTATGATGTATATATCCATGCACTGGTCAGGGACGAGCATGGTCAGAAGATGAGCAAGTCCCGTGGCAATGTTATAGATCCCCTCATCATGATGGATAAATATGGCACCGATGCATTCAGGTTTACCTTAGCTATATTTGCCGCGCAGGGCAGGGATATAATTCTATCTGAAAAGCGTATTGAAGGCTACAGCGCATTCTGTAATAAGATATGGAATAGCACCCGTTTTATTCTGATGAATTTAGGCAATGATTTCAAGGCTGAAGCCATTGACATCAATTCACTGGACATGTTTGATAAGTGGATACTGCATGCATTCAATCAGACCGTGAAGAAGACAACACAGGCGCTTGTAGAGTATCGATTCAATGATGCAGCACAAACGTTGTATGATTTCTGGTGGCATGAATTCTGCGACTGGTATATTGAGCTGTCAAAGCCGCGTATTTATGCGGGGGACTCTTCAACAGGAACTATCGCCAAACAGGTACTGTATTTTGTGCTGCATGAATACCTTAAATTGCTGCATCCGTTTATGCCGTTTATTACCGAAGAGATATGGAGTAATATTACAAGCGGAGAAGGGCGCATTGTGGTGGCACCATGGCCTCAGTATGATGAACGTTTTAATTTTGAACATGAGTTTAATAATGCTGAATTGTTTAAGGAGATAGTATATAAAATCCGAAATATCCGCGGTGAAATGAATGTACCACCTGATAAAAAGGCTCATGTAGTTATAAAGGCCGGAAAAAAAATTGAACAGTTTATACAACAGCAGGAGCATAACCTGAAAATTTTAGCAAAGCTTGAAGCAGTTGAATGCAATGCTGACTACACACCGCAGAAAACAGATGCCTCAGCGGTGCTTCCGGAATGTGAGCTTTATATGCCACTTAAGGATTTAATTGATCTTGATAAGGAAAAAGCACGCCTTGACAAAGAAATTGCACGTATACAGGGTGAGCTTGATAAAGTAATGAAAAAATTAAACGACAGCACATTTCTTGAAAAAGCACCAGCGCATATTATTGAAAAAGAACAGAATAAAAAGGCAGAACTTGAAGAGGTGCTTGGGAAGCTCACCACAGGCAGGGAAAAATTAGGGTAATATAACCAGCACCTCTATCATTGTTGGTAGAGGTGCTTATACTCATAGTTAGTGGAGGTTCACTATGCATAGAAGAAAGAGTATTGTATTAATTATTGCATCACTTTTTGTTTATGTTTCCTGTTCTTCTTCTTTACTGAACTTTTTCCGATGGTACGAACGCTCTAAAGCTGGCTTAACTGAGAAAACAGTTATGATTGATGGCCACACAGTCCATTACCTTGAGGGTGGCAAAGGTGACACTGTTCTTTGCATTCATGGTTTTGGTGGCACCATGGATCACTGGACGCGCTTTGCACGGTATGTGACGGATGCATACAGAGTTGTGGCGCTTGACCTTCCAGGTTTTGGCGATAGTTCCTTTAAAGAAGGCGGTGACTATTCAATAGCAAAACAGGTAGAAAGAGTTCACGAATTTGCACACACACTGAAATTGCAGAAGTTTCACATTGTTGGGAACTCAATGGGTGGGTATATTGCCGGCTACTATGCAATTACCTATCCTGACGATGTTATTACATTGGGATTGTTTGCAGCAGCCGGTGTAAAAAGCCCCAATGAAAGTGAACTGGCAAAAGAGCTGAAAAAAGGAAACAACCCTCTTATCGTTGAAGATGTGGAAAGCTATGATAGACTCATGGAATTTGTGTTCTATAAGCCAATATGGCTGCCAGGGTTTGCAAAACAGTACTTTGCCACACAGGCAGTGGCAAAGAAAACTCATTTTCAGTATATTTTTAAGCAGATTCATGATGTTACACTGCTTGAAAAATATCTGGGTAATATACATGCACCAACGTTACTATTATGGGGTGAAAATGATAGGGTGCTGGATGTATCAGGCGCGTATGTCTTTAAAGAAAAAATACGTAATGCGCAACTGGTAGTATTTAAAGAATGTGGTCATCTCCCAATGATTGAAAAACCTGAAGAATCTGCAACTGTATATAAAAGGTTTTTAAAGGGTCAAAAGGTGGAGTTATAATTTTTTGTAAAGCATATCTTCATAACCCTGAAGCATGGCAAACGTAGCACGATCAAAATACAGCACCACACGGTTGTTTAACGCCAGTGCTTCCTTATAGGCAGTGGTGTCATCATATAATTTATCCAGTACAAAAAGCCACAGATGTCGTTTCTGTAAAATTAATGCTTTACATGCTTGAGAAACAGGAATTCCCTGTTCAAAGCGCTCGTGCCCAATCCTTCGATAGTAGCGGGCAATTTCTTCTTTGGGATAATCTCTGGCTATCCACTTTGATAATTCACGGTACAGGTTGTCTGCAGATTCATAAATGAGCTGTCGGTCTAATTTCCTGAATGCTTGGGTATCAGGATTACGCAAAAGATTGTTCATAAACTGTTCAGTAATAATCTGATGGTTTTCTTCAATAAGCTCAACAAACCTGTTAATCAGTGCACTTTTGATTTTCATAGTATTGTATTATGATAATATAGTCTAATATAATGATAAAAAATATTACGATTATCTATATGTAAAGTATTTTTTTACATTACTTCTTTTTTTTGGTTTTGGCTCTATAAGCCTGTGAGTAGATTTTTTCAAATTCCTGTGCATACAATTTTGCTATTTCAGATGATCTGATCATGATGCAATTTTCATCATTTCTTTTCCTGGCATTTTTTGAAAAATTATATGAGCCAGTAATAACCCATTCATCATCAATAATGATTACCTTATGATGCATCGTTTTAGGATTAGCATCATAGAGAACATCAAGCCCTTCAACTTTTAATTTAATGTATTCACTGTTGACATTTTTAATATCCCGTTTTTCAAAAACACCTTTAACAGCAATACCCTGCTTGTGTTTAGCAATAATTGCTTCACCTATAGCATCACTGGTAAATGAAAAAGCTAAAAATAAAATGGATTTTTTTGCTTTTTCTATACGCTTTGTAATGATGCGCTCAATATCATCATCTGGTGAAAAATACACATTAATGTCTATATCATTGATTTTGACATAATATTTATTTGATAGAAAAGGGAAAGGGGTATATTCAGTGCGATTGCCAAATATAGCCTGTACAAACATTTCGTTAAATTCTGCCAGGTATATGGATGCTATCTCTTCATTTTCAATATATATGGCATTATTGTTGTTGTGTTTTGCCTCGCGTTCAGTAATGTTATATGACCCGGTCCACACGGCTTTATTGTCAAAAATAAAGAATTTATTATGCATAAATCCTTTTCGCTCATCCAGTCGCAGAGGTATGTTGGCTTCTTCAAGTTTTGTTTTAACCTTTTCTTTTAATCTGTCTGATTCCAGTACTAACCTGACATCAATACCATTACTCTTAGCCTTACAGAGAGCATCAATAATTAATGGATCAGTGATTTCAAAAAGAGCAGCATAGATAGATGTTTTGGTAGAATGTATTTTCTGTAATAATGCTTTCTGGATAGCAGTTGTCTGTTCTTCTTTTTCTGGCGTGGTAAAGTATACTTCAATGGGTAACTGAGCGTAAACAAACGAATATACTGTAATTATCAGTAAAAATACAATGGGTAGTTTGGTATAATGCTTCATTGCTGTTTTTCCCAGATCAAGTTTTCATATTCAACAAATCGTAAACTGGCTTCTTTTGTGGGGAAAAGCAATTTAGCCTTTTGTATTAACGTCTGGAATGTTATCAGGTCATTTTTGCTGGCCTGTGTTATGAACTCCTGTATTTTTTCATCATTGTGTGTTATCAGATGAAAATAAAATTCGTATGTTTTTTTCAATTCTTTGAGTTTTTCAACATGCTTCTGAAGTTCTTCTTTGTCTGAATTTTTAATCATTGTAGAAAGAAATGCAATGATATATTGTGCATCTGATTCTGTAATGTCCATATCAAGTATAATTTGTTTTACGCGGACTAAATCAAGATTACGCAGATGAATTCGTGCCAGAAATACAGGATTTTGCGAGAGCAAATTAATATCAACATTATTCATCTGGTCAATGGCACGTTTGGTATCATCAATAGTAACAGCAGAAGTTGTATTAACTATCTCCAGACGAGATGAAGGAGATATAGAAGATATAAATGTAATATCGTTGTTACTGAATGTGCTATTGACAATTATATAATCAGGGACATTGCCCTTTTTTACATAGCTGACAAATGAAGCCGTATCATTAAAAAATTCCGTAATACAGGGTACCATATCAAGGAGGGTATCAGAGGGGAAAAAAAGGTATTGTCGTTTACCTTCACCAGCATTGTAGGAAATAATTAAAGCGTTATTTTGAATTTTTAATAACTGATAGGGGTGATTTCTGGTTGAAGTGACAGGTTCAAGTCCTATGAAAACAATTGTTTTCATAATATGGAAAGGTTTTGTTTTATTATCATCGGAATAGATAATTTCCCCTTTTGGATTGAAGGCAATATACTGTTTTTTTGCAATGTTTATTTTTAAAGTGTAGCCTTTTGGTGTTTTTTCCTCAACTATGGGTGTTGACATAGTATGTAAACCTTTAAATAGTAATTATGAAAAGTGGTAAATTTTCATTGAAATTTTATAATTAGTTAGCACATTGTGCTTTTTACATCAATTATTACGATAGTTACAATCTATGTATACAGAAGCAATAATTTAAAGATTAAAATACTGTATACCCATTAAATTGTAATTGATAAAAAATCAAGCAAATGTAAATATTTAATGCAAAAATATAGTATATATAATTTCTTTAATAGTAAGTTTATATTCTAAGGAGAACACAATGAATACAATTAATATACTTTCTCCTGTTCGGTATCCAGGAAAAATTCATGCCGTATCAAGTAGTTTTGAAACACATGAGGCCGACAATGTTTTACATAATGATGAATCATTCTGGTGTACTGCAAAAAGCCATAATGCTGTCAGTGAATTTATCATTATAGATTATGGTTCGATAGTTGCTGTTAATATTGTCGAAATCTATCCTTCCCCTTCAGGTAAGACAACATTTCCTTCAGAATTTCGGTTAGAATGTAGCATGGACGGTATTAACTGGGAAGTTCTCAAAGCAGAGAATAAATTTACTCTTGATGAAGATGCATACAGGCTATTATTGCCCATAACAGTATTTCAGTATTTAAAAGTGTACATAATAAAACCAAAGCGTATTGCAGCAAAATACTTTGCTGAAATTGGAAAGATACAGGCAGGTATTCAGGGCGCTGTTTCAATTACTGCCAGTTCAAGTTCTTCGTATGAACATGATCCCTCCAAT